>Ga0210388_10000417_pt1 | contig 35359 bp, 19 predicted proteins | sample IncBWC19OmetaG_FD_155485 | JGI IMG/M metagenome (GOLD analysis project Ga0210388, IMG submission 155485) | Forest soil microbial communities from Barre Woods Harvard Forest LTER site, Petersham, Massachusetts, United States - Inc-BW-C-19-O ...
TTTACATGGACACCTCGGAACGGCGCCACCGGATACGCTCTCTGGGCCGGGACCACGGGCACGGGATCGGGTGCAGACAATCTTTACTACTCGGGTGAGAAAGCACCCGCAGTCACATCACTGGCGGTCGGCGGACTGCCGACGAACGGGGAGACGATCTACGTGCGTCTGATCACGTATTACGGTAGCAGCAGCTCGTTTATCAATTACACCTATACAGCGGCGACGGCCGCGGTGCTTACAACGCCGGTACCTGGCAGCACGCTGGCCGGTCCCAGCGTTACTTTTAGCTGGTCGCCTGCGGCCAACGCAACCGGATATGCTCTTTGGGCCGGCACCTCAGGCACGGGACCGGGATCTGACAATCTTTATTACTCCGGCGAATAGGCGCCAACAGTCACTTCGTTGACGGTCAGCGGTCTGCCGGCGAACGGGGAGACGGTCTACCTGCGTTTGATCACGTATTACGGCAGCGGCAGCTCGTTTACAAGTTACACCTACACCGCAGAGTAAGCATCGCAACCGGATTGGCCCGGACATCGTTCTCGCCAGAAGATGGTATGTCGCCCGATCGAATCCGGTTGCCCCTCGAAACCTCCTCACCCGGAGCGGCACGCGGAACATCCTGTCGGAGCAAAAGATGCTCGGCATTTCGCCGCTGAGAGGAGCTACCAGAAATAGGCGGCTTCTATCTTTGGAGGCGCAGAGCGGCCGTCTATGATCTCGGTGCTCAACACGAACTCCATATTCTGGCCGTCCCAATTCTTCGGCGCCCGCGCCTTGATGAGTTCCATGTTGCCCGGAACGGTGAGGAATTCACCGGCGGCGACGGTTCCACCGCGAGCAATCCCTGCCGAGACGACAGCAAGCTTGCCTGTATCCGCGTCCAGGAATCGCGCCACGATCGCATAATCGCGGTAGTTATGGGTCGCTTGCTGGAGACCGCGATCGATGGACCAGCGGGCATGCGTGGGGGATTGCGTGTCTTCAATCCAGAACTGGGTCATATCGGCGTCGTTGCCGAAACGGAAGCGAAGGCCACGGGTCATGCGGAGGGTCCATGCGTTGTCGAAGGCTCCAACAAAGATGGCCGGACCGCGTCGCAGATCCGTCAGCGTCGCGCTGTTATCGCCCATAAGGATATAGCCCTGGTGATGAACAGTGAGCAAGCCGGTGATGCTGGCGAGCGGCTGCAGATCGTCGACCACCAAAGCGCTGGTGTCCTCCTTGAGCTGCCTTTGCTGGGCCGGATTGGCTGCGTCGCGGAGCATGATGCCGTCGAAGTGGTTGAGCGGGAAGCAAACCGCAACCGGCTCGCCCGATCGGAGCACCGGCGCCCAGAAGCGATCGAGTTCTGTCGGCCAGGATTTCAGGTACAACCAGCCGGCAAACGTAAAAACCAGGAGAAGCACCAGACCGGCGGCCACTAGCCAGGGTTCCCTTGAGCTTGTGGCGATCGAATGGGTTGGGGAGGCTTCAGGGAGAAACTCCAGCGGAGCCCCCAGCAAACCAGTGTGAGCCGCCTTAGCGAGCTGGGGAATCTCCTCGCCATTTTGTGGCCAGTGGAACTGAGGAATGTAGGCGCCGGAAGGCAAGGTGATGCGGAGTTCATTCTGGTGGCCGGGGTCTTGGTAGTATTGCGCGATGCGCTTGCGGATCTCCGCCGCGGTGACCCGGACTATGGGGTCAGAGGCTGTGTCGTAGTCCGCATCCTTGCCGAAGACCTCAATGCCCAACGTCCGTTCCTTGAGCGATTCGGCTTCTCCGGCCAGAGTCTGGTCCACCACAAAACGCAGAAATGGCGGGAAGCGCTTGCTGTGGCTGAAATGGGAGCTTTCCAGCAGAAGCTCCAACTGGCGCTGGATCGCAGCCACCTCGCTGGCGCTCAGAACCTCAACACCGCTGGTCGTTGCATCCGCCATCGCTGATCTCCCCCGGCTTGCGAAGGCATTATATCGCGTTTACAGGCCACGCGCATCGGCGGAGGCTGGCTGCATAAGCAATTGAACAAAAAGAGGTTATCGTAACCTTAACAGGTAAAGACCTGCGCGCTCTTTCCGCAAGGACCTTTTCACTGGTCTTTGCGGACGCCTATAAGGCTCCTGTTTGAAAAACTACGATTTTCCCGGCCTCTGTGTGCGGCCGAATTGGCCACATTTGCTGGACTGGGTTGAATCGATTTGGAGGCTCAATTGAGAACCGCAAGCACAAAGGTAATCACAGCAGGTCGTAAGCGGCCGCGATCAACGGCGTCTGTCTCTTTATTCATGACCCTGATCCTGACCCTGATCCTCATTTCGAGCGCCGGCCTGAGGGCGCAGGTGGACAGCGCGTCGCTCAGTGGCGTTGTGCAGGATCCCACTGGAGCAATCGTCCCGGGCGCGACGCTGACCCTCCAGAACGACTTGAGCGGGGCGGGACGCACGGCAACCAGCAACGGGTCCGGATTCTTCGCATTCCAGGCAGTACCCAGCGGCGATTACAAGCTGACCGTGCAACAGAAGGGATTCAAGCAACTGGTTCGATCGGACATTCACTTGAATCCCGGAGACAGCATCTCCCTTCCCGATCTGCAACTCGCGGTCGGCGCAACCACTGAATCGGTTACGGTTGGTGCGGACACCTCGCCGCTGCCGTTGGACAGCGGCCAACTCAGCTCCACCATTTCGGCGGATGATCTCGACCGGCTTTCGACTGTCGGCCGTGACGCCACGGAGTTGGAGCGGACCCTGCCGGGCTTCGCAATCCGCAACCTGGGCTCGACCAATGCCGCACCAGACTTTTCACAAGTCGAGGTCGGGCAGCCGACGCCCTACGCCTCTAACGGAGCCCCGGTGGCCGGCATCACCCTGAAGCTTGACGGCGCAAACCTGACGGACGCCGGAAACTTCGGCGCAAACCTTCAGAACATCAATGTCTCGTTCGTGAGCGAAGTGCAGGTGCAGACGTCAAACTTCGGCGCCGACCAGTCAAATGGCCCGGTTGTGATCACCGGCGTCACCAGGGCAGGCACGTCAAAGTATCACGGGTCGCTTTACACGCTCGCACGCACCAGCCAGCTGAACTCCAACGACTGGCTGGCGAACTTCAACGGAATCGCGCGGCCCAATGATCGTTTTGTCTATCCTGGCGCCGCCATCGGCGGGCCGGTGCCGCTCCTGAAGAAGGTGACGTTCTTTGCCGGCGCGGAGTACGACGCTCAGCGCAATGTCTACGCCTATGGCAGCTCCGGCAGCGCCATCATCCACGCCCTGGTGCCGACGCAAGCCATGCGCACAGGCGATTTCAGTGCTGGGGCGCTCTCCAACTTCCTTGGGCCCATGCTCAGCAACGGCAACTACGGGACATTCAACACGCCGCCAACCGTTGGCGACAACGGCTCCACGCTAGCCGACGGCAACATTGCGGCGTTCCTGAATCCTGGAGCGATGGCGCTGGTTAACGGCACGCTGCCGCTTCCTACACGGACGATGACAGGGACCGACGGCTTTAACTATGACAACCTCGATCTGACGAACAACAACGTGAGCCAATACACGGGCCGCATGGACTACAACATCGGGCCGCGCAACATCGTCTTTGGCCGTTACAGCTTTGAAAAGGGCAAGCAGGGCGAACCGATGATCCCGTATTATTCACCGGCTGCTTCCAGCGTGATGGGCGCAGTGAACACTCCCGGCTACGGTGTCGACAACGACACCTGGGTGCACAGTGCGGCGGCGAATTACGTCACCGTTTTTACGCCCACCATGACCAACGAGCTTTACGCAACGCTCACCTGGTTCGTCGAGTCATTTGACGCGAGAGAGATTGCCGCGCTGCAGAAGAGCGCAATCGACTATCCCTACAACGGCGCATTTGCCAACAAGGACACGCAGTATCCGCAGTTCGGCACGTACACGACGTATGGCGGCTTGCCGCTGGGTCTCTGGCCCGACTACTCCCTGAATCCGCTGGAGCTGAAGAAGCTGCAACCCAATGTTGGAGACAACCTGACCAAGGTATGGGGCAGCCACACCGTGAAAGTGGGTATCTTCAGCCAGCGCACAACCAACAACCAGACCGCGACCAATCCACAAACCAACGGCGTGATTCAGGATTACTACTATGGACCGGCCGGGAATCAGTTCTTCGATTACAACGGAACCTACCCCGACGGCTCGCCCGCATTTGGCAACCCGCACTTCAATAGCGGCAACGCCCTGGCGAACTTCTTTGAAGGGCAGATACAGGATTGGCACCAGCAGAACTTCAATCCGTATACAAATCTGTACTTCTGGAACACGGATTTTTACGGCCAGGATACCTGGCACGTAACCTCGAACGCGGTTGTAACATTCGGCGCACGTATTTCCAAGCTCGGCGCGTGGAAGGATGCGCATGGCATTGGCGCTGCCATTTGGAACCCTGCTCTGTACACGACAACCTATAACGCCACGACCAATCCATTGCCCGGCATCACATGGCACGGGAACACCCCATCCATTCCGAACTCCGGTATTGGCGCACCGCCATATTACTTTGAGCCACGCTTCGGTTTCGCGTGGGATGTCCTCAAGGATGGCAAAACTGTCGTGCGTGGCGGACTCGGCATCTATCGCTTCCACGACTCGGTCGTCGATGTGACCAGCGAGTTCGCCGAGGCGGAAAACGTGCGCTTCACTGACCTGCAGGGTTTCGGCGACAACACGCTGGAAGGCGTCAACACGCTTAATCTCAACCCGAACACCTACGGCAATACCGGGCCGGGCAGCACCGAGACTTACATTTCGCCCTCGACGATCTATGGGCTCGATCCCAACGACAACAAGGAGCCTGTGACCAACAACTACAGCCTCAGCGTTGCTCGACAGATGCCGGGTAACTGGATCCTTCAGACATCCTATGTGGGCAACAACAGCAATTCGCTGATGGACAACGGCACCACGCAGACGGTAGTGCTGGACAACGTGAACGCGATCCCGGTGGGAACCCTGTTTACCCCAACAGCGGCGGCGGCTATCGACAAGGCTGCCGGCTACAACGCCTGCAACCCGACAGGCTGCACACCGGCCCAGGCCGCAAGCCTCGACAACATTTACAACTACACCGGCGACAAGGCCGTCCAGAAGGCGCGGCCCTTCCCCAACTACAGCCAGATCCTGGTGCCGGAGCACAATACCTACGCCAACTACAACGGTTTGCAAATTGAAGGAATCAAGCACGTAGGCCGCTTGAACTTCAACGCCAACTACTCCTTCTCCAAATCACTCGGCATTCTCGGTTCTTCGGCGGACTTCAACTGGACGGCGGGAATCGATCCTTTCCACCTTGCTAACAACTATGGTCCGTTGAACTTCGATCGCACCCAGGTTCTCAACCTGAGCTACTCCTATCAAACGGGCAAGTTCACTGATGAGCATCTGCTGGGTGGCTTCATCAACAGGTGGCTCATCTCGGGCATAACCAATGTTCAAAGCGGCCCGAACATGCAGACAGGTGTCAGCCCCTCGCCAGGCTATTACGTGCAGGGCAACATCGGGCAGGGCGCGAATGCCTATCCTGTCGAGTCGCAGTCGATTCTTGGCACCCCGGATGTGAACCTGCAGCCCGTGCTTACATGCAATCCGAAGTCGGGCCTGGCGGCGCATCAATACCTCAACCCTGCATGCTTCTCATTGCCAGCGCTTGGAACGAATGGCCAGTACATCGAGCCGTATGCTCATGGTCCGGCGTTCTTCAATTCCGATCTCACGCTGGAGAAGGGATTCGGGCTGGGTGAGGGCCGAAATCTGCGGCTTCGCATGGCAGGCTTCAACTTCCTTAACCATCCGTTGAACAGCTTCGGCACCGGCTATGCGTCGCAGACCACGCTCCAGTTGAGCGATACGTCGGTGAATGCTTCGCCGACGACCGCAACAAACAATCCTTCGTCCGGCTTCGGCTCAGCTCCTCAAAAGCTTGGGCGCCGCCTGCTGGAGGTGTCGGCGAAGTTCTCGTTCTGAGACGCAAAACCGGACGGCGGCGGAGTCGCACGCGGGTCTCCGTCGCCGCTTTCGCGCCCCTCTACGCAGGGCCCGCCGACCCTCGCGCTCATACCACATCGACGCTGAACGAATTTAAACACGCGCGCGCCGCGAGCCGGGATGCATTTGTATGCGTATACAAAAGGCCGACCGCATGAGTGCTGCATTGGGCAAGCAACGGATAAGCCCGGATCTCGATCCGCTTGCCGCTGTTTGTTACTTCGCGGCCTCACAAAGACCGAGGCTGTTTCGATCATTGCAGATGAACACTAATCGTCCAGGAGTTATCATGCGCTTCTGCTGTCTTGATACGGCGAGACTCCTCATTACCTTATCTCTGTTTTGCCAAGCCTACTCATTTGGCCGGACGCAAGCGAGCCTGCCTTCATCCAATTCAAACTCCTTCCGAAATGCTGTGACAGTTTCAACTCTGCCCAATGGAATCGACGTCCAGGCCGGAGCCTTACACGAAAGGATCGTTGCACTGCGCGACGACGTTTTGCGCATCACCGTCACGCACGCCAGGGCGCTGCCGGAAGACGCGTCCTGGGCCGTGCTCGCCGAGGCACGGCATAGCGCGGTTCCCGTTGCAAACGAATCCAGCGGCGATCACCTTGGATTCCGTACCAAGGCCTTGATCGTTCAACTCGACAAGGCAACGCTTCAACTCACGATCCGCGACCTGGATGGCACACTCATTCAGCAGGATGCTCGCCCGGTTCGCTTCGACGGGGATGCGTTTCGCATCTATAAATCCATGCCGATTGACGAGCACTACTTCGGTCTCGGCGACAAGACAGGGCCTCTCGACAGGCGCAACGAAGCATTCTCGCTTTGGAACACAGACGCTTACCGCTTTCAGGAGTCGACTGACCCGCTCTACAAGAGCATCCCATATTTCATGACTTACCACGCTGGACGTGCAGCCGGCGTGTTACTGGATAACACCTGGCGCACGAGCTTCGACTTTGGCAAGGAGACCGCAGGTGTCTATTCATTCGGCGCCGCGTCCGGCCCCCTGGACTACTACTTTTTCTATGGGCCTTCTCCAAAGCGGGTGGTCGAGACCTATGCATGGCTCACCGGAACACCGCCGTTGCCACCTCTCTGGTCGCTGGGCTTTCAGCAATCGCGCTACAGCTACATGACGCAGTCTCGCGTTCTGGAAGTTGCAAATCGCTTCAGGACTGATTCGATTCCTGCCGATGCAATCTATCTGGACATTGATTTTCAAGAGAAGAATCGGCCCTTCACGGTGAACAAAGAAGCGTTCCCCGATTTCTCCGCAATGATCGCGCAACTAAAGGCGGAGAACTTCCATCTTGTCGTGATAACCGACCTGCATATCGCCAACCTGCCCGGACAGAAGTATTTCCCATACGACAGCGGTATGGCAGGCGACCATTTTGTGAAGAATCCCGATGGCTCTGTGTACACGGGCAAAGTTTGGCCGGGGCCCAGCGTTTTTCCAGACTTTACCCGCCAGCAAACTCGCGCCTGGTGGGGGACGCTGTACGGGCCGCTGTTTCACGATGGCGTTGAGGGCTTTTGGAACGATATGAACGAGCCGTCCATATTCGATACCGAGAACAAGACCATGCCCGAGAATGCGGTGCATCGGATCGATGAGCCGGGTTTCTCACCGCGCACCGCGACGCATGCAGAGATTCACGATGTATATGGCATGGAGAACTCGCGGGCAACGTATGACGGCCTTCGCGCCCTCGATCCGAAGACTCGTCCCTTCGTCCTTACCAGGGCTACGTATGCGGGGGGCCAACGGTACGCGGCCACCTGGACCGGAGACAACAGCAGCAGTTGGAATCATCTTCGCTTTACTACGCCCATGCTTGAAAATCTTGGATTGAGCGGCTTTGCGTTTTGCGGAGCCGATGTGGGCGGATTCGCCGGCACTCCGACGCCGGAGCTATTGACCAGATGGATTGAGGTGGCCACTTTTCAGCCCATCGATCGCGATCACACTGAGAAAGGTACCGGCGATCAGGAGCCGTGGGTGGGCGGCGCGGAGCACGAAGCGATACGCCGCCACTTTATCGAGACCCGCTATCAGCTGATGCCTTACCTTTACACGCTGGCTGAAGAGGCCTCACGCACTGGGCTTCCAATAGTCAGACCTTTGTTCCTTGAGTTTCCGAATGCCGCGCCCGATCGTCACCCGATCGACACGGATTTGGGAGCCGCGAGCGAGTTTTTGCTGGGACCTGATTTGCTGATTGCTCCGTCTCCTTATCCCGAGGAGCTGGACGCATACACTGTGGAACTGCCTTCCGCGGATTGGTACGACTATTGGACGGGCGAGAAGATTCCAGGACCGGCGCCGCAAGTTCCTGCGGTTTCGGATCCGAACGCGGTTCCAGGACAGGCGGTGCCTCTGTCTGTGCGTGTTTCTCCTCAGCTGGCGAGCCTTCCGGTTTATGTTCGCGCCGGCTCCATCATGCCGATTGCGCCGCTGGTCCAAAGCACAAATGAAACTCCGCAAGGGCCGCTCACGCTTCGTGTCTATGCAGCAGATTCATGCTCTGGCGAGCTCTACCAGGATGACGGCAAGACGTACGCTTACCAGCACGGCGATTATCTGCGCATGAAGTTCAGTTGCCAGAAAACCGCCGATGGCCTGATCTTGAAGATAAGCCCGCATGAGGGAACCTATCCGGCCTGGTGGAAGACGATACACGCGGAAATTTACGGTTGGAGCCCCACTGAAGGGAATATTCTCGTCAATGCAAAGGCGGTGCAATTACCTATTGACAAACAATCTCAGAGCATAGGGTTCACGATTGTGGATGACGGCAGAGGCGTGGAAATCGAGTTGAAATGAAGGCCAGTTTTCGACCGAAAGGTCAAAAGTTGGCTAAGAATCGCACGTTCACGAGTGCAGCCGTAACCCGGCGAGCCGGGCCGACCTCACAAACCGAGGCACGGTTCTCGAACGCGGAGCATTAAGACTTTCCGGCCACGGCACCCTCCGTCGAACATTCGCTGCCTCGCGATGCAGCATCCCCGCCCTGGCATAGCTTATTCCGCCACTCGGCTGCTTTCTCCGGCATTCCCCATCACTCATAGAGCTGCAAGAGCCACTCTCCGGCTTGTGTCAATGCGAACCGGTCTTCAAACGGAATTGTGGCCGCGGGATAGATGGGCTCCAGCGGGGCCCAACGGATTCAGACTGCGCTTTCCTTCGCTTTGGGCGGCGAGACGAGGATAGGCAACAACACCGACACGGCCATGATGCAGGCAATCGTGTGGAGACCGCTGACGTACGATCCGCTGGACTGCCGCAGGTGGGCAATGAGCAGCGGTCCAAATGCGCTTGCAGTGCCCCAGGCGGTAATCATGAGCCCATAGATTGGTCCAACATTCTTTGAACCAAAGTAGTCGGCCGTAAAAGCCGGCATGGTGCCGAATCCTCCGCCGTAGCACATGAGAATGATGAAAGATACAACGGTAAGGACTGACGCGGATGCAAGACTTGGGAGCGCCCAAAACAGCCCAACCTGCACCAGGAACATGGCCGCGAAAGTCCATCGGCGGGTAATTGCATCTGAGGTCCAGGCCCAAAAGATGCGGCCAACGGCGTTACCGATGCTGGCAATGCCGACCATACTCGCGGCGGCAATCACGCTGACTTTCGCAATCTCCTGAAACATAGGCGATTCCTGGGATATGAGGGAGATTCCGGCGGAGGTGTTGAGAAACAACAACGCCCACATCGCCCACCATTGCCATGTCCTGAGCGCGCCGCCGAGCGTGTAATCCTTTGCTGCGCGCTGCTTCACCTGGGTCGCACTGGGAGTCCAGCCATCAGGCTTCCATCCATCAGGCGGATTCCGCATGAAATATCCGGTAGCCATGGTGACCACAAGATAAGCGATGCCCAGATAGGCAAATGTCTTCATCACGCCGACAGACTGAATCAGGTAAGTTGCTGCCGGAGCAGTTACAAGCGCGCCGCCGCCAAAACCGGCCACGGCAATACCCGTAATAAGTCCCCGTCGATCCGGGAACCACTTCACTAGCACGGCAATTGGAACAATGTAGCCGAACCCCAGGCCGATTCCACCGATGAGCCCGTAGCTCAAATAGAGCCACCATAGCTTGTCGGTGGAGAAACTGGCCAGAAAAACACCCGAGCCATAGAGAAATCCCCCTGTCAGCGCAACAACGCGTGGCCCTTTCTTATTCAGCCAGAGGCCTCCAAAGAATGCAGACACTCCCAACACAAAGACGCAGATGGTAAACGTCAACGTGACTTGCGAAATGGACCAGTGGAACTGTTTGGCGAGAGGAATGCGAAAAACACTCCAGGCATAGACGGCGCCCAGCGCCATCTGCATCAGAAAGCCCGCTGCTGCAAGTCCCCAGCGATTCGTGTTCGACATGCATTGCCTCCGAAGCCATTTCGTGCAGCGATCCGGCTCTTATTTGCAGCTACCGCGCAATTTAATCTGGTTCCCAACAGTTTCAAGAAAGCGGTTGATCAGCGCCACGCTTCTACGCAGTTCCTTGTGGCGGAACTGGCTGAGCAGCGAGAAGAGCCCAGGCGGCTCAATGACCGGCTTCTGGTAGCAACCGAGCGTTTCAGTGGTCGCCGCGGCAAAGCACTGTAGCACCTCCGGATTGATGGAGCCAAGCATTTTGCCAAGAATCAGAGCATTGCGAATTGCGCGCACCGATTCATCTGACTTTGCCGCATCCACCGCGGTTTCAATCAGCTTGTCGCTCGCGCCCAGCGCGCCCCGCAGTAGTTGCAGCACGCCATGATCGTGCAGTTGCTGCAACAGTTCCCATGAGTCGAGCAGCGCTTCCGCGTGTTCAATGGGCGCTTCGTCCAGGCGCTTGCGCAACTCCTGGCGAGGGTCGCGCGGCAGTAACTCCAGAGAGATTGGTCGAGCCATCGCTTATTCTCCTTGCCGGCATCTCCGGCAAATACCGCTACCGCGCGATTCTGTAATTAACCATCAAACTCCGGGTGCCCCAGGTCTCGAACTTGAGACCTGGGAGACCACCTATCCACACGGTCGTGGTACTACTGCGTCTGAATCTGCACCAGTTCATCGCCTGGTTGGCGATAGTCCCCGCGCTTCCACTTGCGCTCCACTTCCACGCCGTTCTGCGGCGTGGGATGACCAAACCGCGAGTTGGTTTTCGGCAGCGGATTCTCGCCGATTTCACCGAGCACTTTGAGTTGCACGGATGTTTCCTTGTACGCCGGAGTGTGCGTCACCGCGTCCGTATGGCTGCTCGTCAGGCGGTTCACAGGCTCCTCGACTGAGTTCATCGGCATATAAAGTTCGTTGCCCTTCACTCGCGTCGTAATCACCGCCTGCACGCGCACCTTGCCGTAGCGAGAGGTAAGCTGCACCCAACTCCCGGTCTCGATGCCGCGATCGCCGGCAAGCTCCGGGGAAACCTCAACAAATGTGGATGGCGTCTTTTCGCTTATTCCCTCAGTGCGATATGTCATGTTGCCTTCGTGGAAGTGCTCAAGCAGGCGCCCGTTATTCAAATGCAGATCGTATTCGGCATCCTGTTGATCCGATGGCTCCGACCATGTGAGCGGATAGAAGTTCGCCTTGCCGTCAGGAAACTTGAACTGCTTGGTGTAAAGCAGCGGCTGATCGCTGCCATCCTCGGCCACCGGCCATTGCAGCGTCTTGTAGCCCTCCAAACGCTCATATGTGACGCCTGCCACAATCGGCGTGAGCGGAGCGATTTCTTCGTAGATCTGCGAGGGATGATCGTACTTCCAACCAGCGCCAAGACGATTGGCAATATCCTGGATAATCTCCCAGTCGGGACGGCTTTCGCCCAGCGGTTCCATGACTTGATAGAGCCGCTGAATGCGCCTCTCCGTGCTTGTAAACGTGCCTTCCTTTTCCAGGCTCGGGCTCGCCGGCAGAATTACATCCGCAAAACGGCATGTCTCGCTGAAAAATATCTCCTGCATCACAAAGAAATCCAGCTTCGACAATGCATCCGCAACATAATTTGCGTTCGAGTCGACCAGGCTCAACTCTTCGCCAAAGACGTACATCGATTTCAGGCGTCCGTCGTGAATGGCGTCGATCATCTGGTGGTTATCGAGTCCGGGCTTGGGCGGCAGCGACACATTCCACCCCTTCTCAAACTTGGCGCGAATCGCGGGGTCATCGACTTTCTGATAGCCGGGGAAGTAGTTCGGCATGGCGCCGTGATCGCTCGCCCCCTGCACATTATTGTGTCCGCGCAGTGGATACGCGCCCGTTCCCGGACGCATGTAGTTGCCAGTCGCCAGCAGCAGATTCGAGATGGCCGTCGACGTGTCGGAACCCATGATGTGCTGCGTAACGCCCATAGCCCACAGCACGCACACGCTGTCGGCTTCCGCGATTATGTTCGCAACCTTTGTGAGCGTTTCAATGGGAAGTCCGCATCGCTGGCTCGCCATCTCCATCGTGAAAGGCCCCAGGCTCTTGATATACTCCGCGGCGCCGTTCACCCACTTGTCGATGAAGGCTTGCTTGGCCAGCCCGTTATCCAGAATGTAACGCGTCACTGCCGAGAGCCAGATCAGGTCGGTGCCGGGCCGCGGATGCAGAAACACGTCGGCGCGCCGCGCCATTTCGTTCTCGCGCAGGTCAGAGACAATCAGCTTCTGCCCGTGCAACTTGTGTGCGCGCTTGACGCGCGTTGCCAGCACCGGATGGCTCTCCGCGGTATTACTGCCGATGATCACCACCAGTGATGCCTGCTCGATGTCGGAAATCGAGCCGGAGTCGCCGCCGTAGCCAACCGTTCTCCACAGTCCTGTAGTTGCGGGCGCCTGGCAGTAGCGCGAGCAGTTATCCATGTTATTGGTGCCGATGACCGCGCGGGCCAGCTTCTGCATCAGGTAGCTTTCTTCGTTGGTGCATTTCGACGAAGAGATGAAAGCCAGCGAATCCGGCCCGGTCGCGGCCTTGATCTCGGCAAACCGGCGTGCCACAAGACTCAGAGCTTCGTCCCAAGTGGCTTCGCGAAACTCGTCGCCCTCGCGAATCAGAGGCTTGGTAAGCCGGTCGGGACTATTCACATAGTCCCATCCAAACTTGCCTTTGATGCAGGTGGAGACGCCATTGGCCGGACCATGAGCCGGCTCGACTTTGAGGATATGACGCCCCTTGGTCCATATGTCGAAGCTGCAACCCACGCCGCAATACGTGCAGACGGTCTTCGTCTGCCTGGTGTGCGACTCGCGCATGGTGGCTTCCACTTCAGAGAGCTTCATAATCGCGCCGTAACCAAGTTCCGGCTCAATGCCCTTGACCACGTCGATCATGCCGTCCAGCGCGGTCTTCGGCAGCGTGGTAAAGTAGCCGGCCTCGCCCAGCATCGACTTTTCCATCAGGGCATTGCAGGGGCAAACGGTGACGCAGTGCCCGCATGAGACGCAGCTCGATTCGCCGATGGGCGCGCCGCCATCCCACAGCACGCGTGGATGCGGGTCCTCCCAGCGAATACTCAGCGTCTCATTCACCTGCAGATTCTGGCAGGCCTCAACACAGCGCCCGCACAGGATGCATTGGTCGGGATCGTAGCGATAGAAGGGATTCGACATGTCCACTTCATACGGCTTCGCCTGGTAAGGAATCTGCTGGTGCTCCACCGCCAGCAGCTTGGTGGTGTTGTGCACCGTGCAATTGCCGTTGTTGTTATCGCAGACCGTGCAGTAGAGCAGATGATTGCCAAGAATGCGGTCGAAGGCCTCGCGCCGCGCTGCGTCCGCCCGCGCCGAACAAGTGACCACGGTTATGCCGTCCGCAGCCAGCGTGCCGCAAGCCCTCACCAGCTTGCCGTCCAATTCCACCATGCAGGTATCGCAAGTCTGGATCGGCCCCAGTTGCGGATGGTAACAAACCTGCGGGATTTGAATGCCGCTGCGGTTGATCGCGTCAATCAGGCGCTCGCCGTGCTGAATCTCCTGGGTCTTGCCATTGATAGTGGCTGACATTGTCAATCGACCTTCCGTTGCTCATCTGGGATAGTAGTACCGGAATCGCAGCTTCGTAAACTGCTTTCGTTTTGATTCTCGAAAACGTGCGTGAGTTTCCTCATAAAGCCCCAAGATCAGGGAGGAAATTGACGTAATCGGGCTCGAATTAGCCCTCCGAGCGACTCACCGGTGATGCGGCGAGACAACGGAATTCCGCGGAATAGATGACAAAGCGGCGTCCACGCAAGAATCCGACCAGCGTCAATCCCAATTCGCGTGCAAGCTTGACGGCGAGGCTGGACGGCGCCGACACCGACGCGAGAATCGGGATTCCCGCGGCCAGCGCCTTCTGGACAACCTCAAATCCGCCCCTGCCGCTAACCAGCATTACGTACCGGGATAACGGTAGCATCTGCTGCAACAGCGCCCATCCAACGATCTTGTCGACGGCGTTATGGCGCCCAATGTCCTCGCGTAAAGCAATGAGTTGGCCCTCGCCGTCAAAAAGCGCTGCCGCATGCAACCCGCCGGTCCGGCTGAAAACCGCTTGCTCAGAGCGAAGCGCCTCAGGAAGCCGGCACAGCGTCTCGGGGTCCACGCGGAAGCCGCTATCGGGCTGGCGCAGGCCGCGGACTCGGATCGCATCGATCGACGCTTTGCCGCAGATGCCGCAGCTGGAAGCGGCAAAGAAGTTGCGTTGCAAGTTTTCGCAATCGAAGTCCGTATCCTTCAACTCCACTTCCACTACGTTGCTTCGCAGGCCGTTCTTCGGTGTCGCGGCGCGAAGGCCGGCAATCTGAACTGAAGAGTCAATGACCCCTTCGGTCAGCAGAAATCCGGCTGCAAGCTCCAGATCGTGCCCCGGTGTCCGCATCGTTACGGTAAGCGGTACGCCGTCAATCCGAATCTCAAGTGGTTCTTCGGCTGCAAGGGAGTCTTGCAGCGAGCGAACGTGCCCGTCGTCCCACTCCGTAACCTGCGTCAGCTCGACACTTCGTCCCGGTGCACGCATCAATCGTTCACCCTCGGCTCATTCTGTGATCCCACATGCCAATGCGATGCGCCATGAGCTCTTCGCGTCGCTCGATCGGTCATCTATTGCATCGCCGTGCTGGCCTGCACCACTGGCAGCAGCACTGCGCTTGCACCAGTCGAGCCATGTTCAATTGAAACGGTCACTTTTTGAAAGTCCGAAGGCTGCGCAAAGAAGATGTTTTTGACGTAGGTCTGTGGGTTGCGATCGTAGAGCGGGAACCAGCTCGACTGGATCTGCACCATAATTCTGTGGCCGGGCTTGAAGACATAGTTCATCGTGGGCAGTCGAAATTTGTACTCCTGCACTTCACCGGCCGGAATCGCGTTCGGCGCCGCAAAGCTCTTGCGATATCGCCCGCGGAAGATATCCATGCTGACTGGAAGTTGATAACCACTCATCTCAGGTTGCTCGGCGTAGGTTGGTGGATAGACATCGATGATCTTGACGACGAAATCTCCATCGGTGCCTGTGGTCTTGGCAAAGATGTCCGCAAAAGGCGCACCTTCGACACGCACCGGCTGCGTCAACACTTGTGTCTGGTAAGAAAGCACATCCGGCCGGGTGGAAACAAAGCGCTGATCCTGCACCAGCCACGTGGTCCAGCGCGCATGATCGTCAAACGAGACCGGCTGCGCGATAAAGGGTACTGGCTTGGCCGGATCGGAATCGTAGCTGTCCTCGCCGGCGGCTGCCGGCTTGAAGTCGAGGCCGTTACTCGCCTCGATATAAAGAGGAGTGAGTTGCTTCTCGTTCACGCCCGGCCAATCGGCAAATTTGTCCCAATGATTCTCCGCAGGGTTGTAGATGAGCACCGGCGGCAGTCCTTCTGTCGGTTTTTCGTCCTTCAGATATGTATCGAAGAAAGGAATCAGCACGTTTTTGCGGAAGTCCGCCGCGGTGTCGCCGTTCCACTTCAGCGGGCCAAGGTTTTCAGCCGCGCGATTGACCTGGCTGTGACACCAGGGACCCATCACAAGGTGGTTATTGGCAGCCATGCCTTTGGCCTTCAGGGCTTCCCAAGTATGGATCGCACCATACATATCCTCCTGGTCCCACAACCCCTGCAGCCATACCGTCGGAATTGAGGCAGGATGGGCGGCGACCATCGCATCCAGCGCCTGACCCTGCCAGAAGGCGTCATAGGCTGGATGCGCGGAGAGCCGGTTCCAGAACGGCAGTTGCTCAAAGCCGTTCTTGTTCGCCCAGTTCCCTGCCGATCCGGCGTCAAGAAAGTTCTGGTAGTCGTCTGCGCTCCAGCGCGGCACCGATTCTCCGGAGCCGGTCTTGCTGGACTGTCCAGTGAAATAGTCGAGGTTGACCTGCCGGAATGCGCCATAGTGAAACCAGTCATCGCCCATCCAGCCATCGATCATCGGGCTCTCCGGCGCAGCAACTTTCAGAGCTGGATGCGGATTCAGCAGCGCCATGGTCACCGTCCAGCCGTCATAGGAGGAGCCGATCATGCCGACGCGCTTGTTCGATTCAGATACATTCTTGACCAGCCAGTCGATCGTATCCCACGCATCGGTCGTGTCGTCGGTCTTGCTCGGATTGAGCGGACCCATTAGCGGCCGCGTCATCACATACGCGCCCTCTGAGCCGTATTTTCCCCGGATGTCCTGATAGACGAAGATGTAGCCGTCGTCGACCCACTCGCGATTCGCCGACCACAACGCATCGCGAAGATGCGGGCTGTCATTCGATGAAAAGAAGTGCGCGTCATACGGCGTGCGCTCGAGCAGCATAGGCAAATCGTGCGCGCCCTTGGGAACGACGATGACGGTGTGCAACTTCACCCCATCGCGCATTGGAATCATCTCCTCGCGCTTGACGTAGTCGTAGTCGGCCTGGGGCTTCTGCCACTTGGTGGGAATGTCGCTGCCGGTCTGAACCATGTCGCTGGTTACCGGGTCGTTGGTTTGCGCCAGAAACGCGGGCGGACCCAGGCAGGCGAAGAGAAATGCGATTACGATACGAGATTTTAGATTCACAGGAGCCTTCCATGACTGAAGCGTTGATTGCTCATATAACGACATACAAAATCCAAACGGCCCGCATACGCCAAACCAGCCGCTAACTCACCGAGGCAGGCCGCCAATATCGAACCGGCCTGAAGTGCCAATGCGTCTTGAGTTTACTATCTCTCGATGGCGGCGACATCTTCCATTCCACGTTTAACTGCTGACGGATCGCATGCCCCAAAGCGATTGGCAAGTTCCACGGGGCGCCCACTCATCGAGGGATAAAATCGCCGAAGCGCGAATTGAACGCCTGAAGCGCAAGTTGCGGGGTTCCGGACGAGGGACGGCAACGCGGCAGTTTTCTATAAAGATCGATTTATTCCCGCAGGAAGAATGGGTATACGGAGGCGTGGAGCAGCGCCTGTCCCCAGGAAAGCAGCGCCAATATCGAGGAATCAATTGGCGGGAACAAGCGTGATGCCGAGGACAACAACATCCCGATTCGCCGGAAGGCTGATGCTTTGCACTGCCTTCCCGGGGTCCAGCGGGAATGAATACGCGTGCGTATAGAACGGGTTCGCATCTTTGCCACCGTCGCCCGTGACGCGATGCGTCATCTCGGCAGCAACCGATTCGCCTTTGGCGTTACCGGTTTCGGACCAGTCGCTGAGAGATTGTGTGAATGGGGAGGACGTACCATCAGCATAGTTGACGATGAAGTTCTGCATTTCCTGCGAGCCATTGAGCGCAACCGCGAGCAAGCGCAAGCTGCTGAACTTTCCCGCGGACAGCGTCACGGTCTTGCCGGTCACCGCATCTGGAGCATTGGCGGGACCGACTTTGAAGTCCACTCCAGCGCCCAGTTGTTCAGGGCCGACCTGCTCTGCGGAAAGTGCGCTTCCATCGTGATCGAGGCTATCTGTGACGGCGAATCTGGAGCCGTCTTTGTAGATTGCCGTCACATTGTAAGCGGACGACAAATCGACCGAGACGGTACCGGTAAGGACCGGAGTTATCTCGAGCGTTGACGTTATTGAGTGCGAGACGCTGCCCGCAGTAGCCGTAATCCTCACTTCTGATTTTCCCGGAGTCGCGGTTTTCTCCGCATTGAACGTAACCATAGCCAAGCCCGTACCATTGGCGGAAACAAAAGTCGCCGTCACACCCGCGGGCAGGCCGGATGCAGTCAGATGAATGGGCGCACGGAGGTCCCCCCTCGGAATCAAAATCACGTTGTGAGTTACGGTTCCTCCCTGTGGAATTGCGATGCTCGAATTAGAAGCGGAGAGGGAGAAACCGGCCGGTCCCGCATTCGTCGAAGGCAGCACATCGTAGAGAGGCTCCGCCGGACGAGCTTCAGGATTCTCGTTGACGACAGAGATCGCCAGTATGCGCACGCCATCGTCATCGGGCAGCTTCAAAGTCGTTGCTCCGGGCTGTAAATCCAGCGCATAGGCAAACAAGTATGAGTAAGCGTAAGCAATGTTGTTTCCCGCGCCATCGTGATGGTGGCTGCAGTACCAGGCAAGGTCGGCGCGCTTGATAAAGCCCGGCTTCAGGCCAATCATTTGGCCAAAGTTGTCGCTCGATGCGTCTTTGGAACTCCATTTCCGGTCGTCCCACTGCCCAATAAAACCGCCCCAATCTTCGATGTCGATCTCGCTCTTCTTTCCGCCGACATCGAAAGTGACTTTTCGATCGCCATTCGCAGATGCCGCAAGCAGGTAGACGCGATTGTATTGGCCAGAAGGAATATTGATGGACTGGCCGCTCGCAGCAATTGCGTTGGGCATGCCGGTTTTTGCCGTTGCTAACTGAAAATCGATACCGTTGAAGTCGATATGCGCTGGAAGCATTTCCGCCGGCAGCGCATTTCCTTTTCCGTCGAAGCCAACATCGGTGCGATCTCCGTCATTACTTGCTGTTGCTACGTTATAAGGGAGCGAAACGGGCGTGGAATGCACCGCATCGACTTTTGTGCCGGATGATCCAACCCGCATTGCAAATGTTCGCGGCTGGTACGCGGTGAATGACGTCGTCAGTGCGCCGTCATCCACCGTTGCGGGACCCACGGGCAGCTCCTGGCCGTTGACTTCGCGGGCTGCCGTAATCGGGGCGTCAAACGAAATCCGAACATTGTTCTGCGGTTTGCCATCCAGTTCGACCATACGAACAACGATTTCGTCGCTTTGTTCCGCTTTCTTCAGGGCCAAAACGCGAATGCGAGAATTGCTGACTTTCAGCAGCGAGAACATTCTGCCCAGCGCGCCGGGGTGCCTGCTCGTCTCAAATGGAATCAGCGGCGCATTCAGGCGCTGCCCTTGCCAATCAGTCTGCGCATCGCGCCAACCATCGGCATGGCCGGCGAGACCATAGATGAACTCATGATGTCCGATGTCTTGCGTCCCCTGATCGGGATAGCCACCGGCGACTCCCGGCGTGCGCAGCAGCGTGAGACGAATCGTGCCATCGTTCGGCTTGTCCGAGCCGTTCTTGCAGTCGGTGAGAATCGTTACACCGAATTTCCCGCTCATATCGGTCTGGTCGATCCACTGGTGCGAAGGCACTTCAAACTTTTTGGGCTGTGCTGAAGTTCGGTCGATGGTGCCGATATCCCAGTTGTACGTGGCCAGATGATTCAAAGCCGTGAGCGGGAAAGTCGCTTTCAGATTCATCTCGGGCGAGTCCCAGTCGATCACGTTTGCAAATTCAACTCGTTTGCCCGCATCACCAGCCGAGAGACTGATGGTCTGCACAAAACGCGAACCCGCGGTTTCGCGCGTAACTTCGATGGCAACGCGCACCGGGCCATTCTCTGCGATACGAATATTTGCCGGGCCACTGACATAGGCCTTTGGAGCAGCTTGTTCCTGGTCCCAATCCATGTTCCACGCAGGCCACTGCCGCGGATTGTCGTTCGAGAGAGCCAGTCGCGCCGGAGCCGATAGAAGCTCACGGCCTATCTGTTTGTCGAAAATACTGGCCACATCTCCGTCCGCGTTCAACTTGACGCGGTAATACTCGTTCTCCAGTTCATTGCTTGAAACGCGCAGGACTGACTGGCGCTGCGCCGATCCGGGACCCGACTGCGCATCGTAGACCGCATAACCGACCGAGGGAATATCGGCGACGAAGAGTATCTTGTCTCTTACAATTTGTGCCGGAACCTCTTTGCCGTCCGGCGCAGTCACGTGAACCTCTTTTGGCATGCCGCCTGGGAAATGAACCGCGGCCTCAACCAGGTCTTCGCGGGCAATGTTCAGCGGGTTGAAGACGACGACCGGTACGCCTTGCGTCTGCGTATCGAGCGAACTCGCCACAGCTTCAGTGCCGCTCTTCAACACATCCGCAAATTGGTTCATCGCGATGACATCGTCGTTCCAGGCGAATTCATAGGCACGCGGCGTGGCGGTGCCGGCCGCGAGATCATGGAAGTGCGCACCCATCGCGAGTGTCCACGCATCGTTGAGCCTTTGCATTGGATACGTGCGGCCTCCCAGCCATTGGGCCGCAACGGATGACTCTTCGGCTGCGCTCGCCAACAACTCTTCGTGCCGAATCCAGCGCTTTTGATACGCCTGCGACGTCAATGAACCCGCAGAGTGATTGGTCAACTCCAATTCACCCGTGTAGCGCGGCAGTGTCGCAGCCTGCTCCGGCGTAATTTCGAGGAACATCTGATCAGCTGTCGCCGAGATCACATGCACCGGCCCATCGCCCACCTTCACTTCAGGCCACGTCTCATGCGCTTGACGGCGGAAGTACACTCCATTCGCGGGCGGCAGGTCGACTTTGCCTCCGCTCACAATGGCATCGAGCCGCTTTACTGACTCTTCATCAGGCGCTCCGCCCGTGTCACCCGTACCGTAGTAGTGATAGTCAGTAAACAAGCCTGTAACTTTTCCGTTTAACTCGACGCGCGCAGCCCAATCTTGCTGGTGCCTGCTCAGCTCTTGATCTGACTGGGATCTCTCGAGAGCGCTAAGCTCGCTCCTTAAACCGATGAATTCCTGAATGTCGTTCTGATCGGGCTGGTGACTTTCATGCTGGTCCCGCTGCAGTCTCTGTTGCGCGGTTCCGATCTTCTGCTGCAGATCGGCAATGGCGCGATTCGGTTGTTCCGGCGGCAGTGGTTTGCTGAGGTCCGTATCGATGCCGCCGCTGTAGGACCCAGGATTGAATCCCGCCAGTACGGCTTTTCCGTCCGGACCAACCCAGACACCCACGTTGAAAGGTGTTCCCTCTGGCGTCTGCTCCAAAGACTCCTTTCCACCCACAGGCGCCGAAGAACCCCACGTCAATTTCTGCGTGGAGAATCCTTTTACGCCGGAGTGCGCCAGAATCGAGGGCAGCGAAGAAGGAAACCCAAAGCAATCCGGCAGCATGTACTCCATGCTCGCCTTCCCAAACTCTTTGCGGAACCAATCGTTGCCATACAGGATTTGCCGGATGATCCCTTCAGCGTTTGGCGCATTTACGTCGCCTTCTTCCATTGAGGAACCAGCGGGAAACCATCGCCCCTCATCCACATACTTCTTCAACCGCGCAAAATCCGCGGGATAATACTCCTTCATCAGCCGATAGCGATTCGCCCCGCTGAAATTAAAAATGTAGTGGGGATACTTATCGAAAAGCGAAAAGTTCTGTTCCATCGTTTTGCGAAGGTATTCGTCGATCACCTGGGGATATTCCCAGCGCCATTCCGTGTCCAGATGGGCATAACCCACCACGTAAAGCGTCGGCTGCTTTGAGAGGTTGGGGCTTTCCGAGCTCTGCGCCCGCGCAAAAAGAGAAAAAAACAGAAACGCCAGCAGAACCGGCGTCCACCACGCGCGAACGCGAAATTGCCTCATGATCTTTCTATCTCCGCATGCCTGCATCGATTCTTACAAAAGGCGGGAACAGCCGCATGCAATAGCCCGTCCGGCCCGTTCCTCAGACGGCAATGCACAGGCCATGCTCAAAAGCTTATTTTCCCAGACACCTTCAGGATTCGTGGAAAGTTCTGTTGATATGGGCCGACCGTGCCGAAGCCGCTCCAGCCGGACCCCGGAGTGTATACCGGTGGTCCGTCCCCGGGATAGCTATCCGGTCCTCCAAATTGCGGCGAGTTAAATGAATTGAAGGCATCCAGGCGGAGAATGAGATTTATCCCCCCAAAAATCGGGGTGCTCTTCATCAATGAAAGGTCAATGTCCGCGACAGTCGGCTGGCGCACTGCGGAGTCTTGCGTGGGCAGAGATTGAAGTCCCCAGGTGTATCCATCGACGTTCGGGATCTGACTCCAGCAATTGTTGATGGTGGTCTGATCGTTCCTCAACCAATTGCCCATACTGGGCTTCCCCGCCGGGTGTATCTGGCTCAGCGGGCAACTATCTGTCCAGCCGTTATTGAGCCCCACGGGCTGCCCGCTCTGTATCTGGATCACCGAACTCAGCGTCCAGTCGTTGATGAACAATCCAAGCGGCCCCGAAGGATTCGAGAGCAAGCGCGAACTTTTGCCGAAAGGCAGATCCCAGACCGGGGTTACGGAAAGAATCTGATCGCGATCCTGTCCGGAGATGATATGCTGCTGGTTCGTGCCCACACCGCCCGGAACGGGAGCTGCCGAGCCTTGAAAGGGCCATCCAAATGGGTAACCGTTTCCGTTGATCGTCTTTGACCAGGTGTAGGCGGATTGGAAGAAGAGTCCGTGCCTGTCTCCATAGATGTGACGGCTGACTTTGACTTCCAGGCCGTTATACCAGTTCCTGCCGATCGGCTTGTTGTATTGTCCCACCAGGTCGGGGCCACCTCCATAACAATACTGGCTGAGAGGCTGAATCAGATCGAGAGCCCATATTGTTGGATAGGCTCCGCAGCCGCTGCCTCCCTCCTCCGCGGCCGGTACGTTGTAGTAGGGATTGGGAACCTGCGCGATAAATACATTCGGGTTAGCGATGGCCGCGTTCCAGTCCGACAGCGTCGTATTGGCCGCGGTAAGCCACACAAAGGTGCGGTTCCTGTAGGAGTAATTCCCCGCGTAACGGGCATCCACGACCACCCTTCCCGGCAACTCGCGCTGGAAGCCAAAGGAGAAAACCTCTCCAAGGGGCAACTTACGCTGGGGGAAATCGAATGCAAGACCGCTGTTTCCTATATTTGTCAAAAGCCCCTGCGCACTCCCCTGGGGCACCTGAAGAGTTACGCCGGCGTAAGGAGATCCCGACTGAAAAGAACTGCTGGGCGTGACATTGCCATTCGGAGAAGAAACGTAGGGGGTGGTTTCGGCGAAGCCGCCGTTGCTGCCGCCTTCAAGACCACCTTGATAGACCAAGCCCCAACCGCCTCGGGCCACAGTCTTGGAATTGATCGCATAGGCAAACCCGACGCGGGGACCCACGTTGCTCCAATCGGTGTAATAGGCATCGCGGGACTGGCCGCCGACGCCCGGAAATAGCTGGCCGCCCAGCACCTGCGTTGGAGCAGTGAGCCCCGCTGCCTGCCATCCGGCGATATTGCCGGCATTGGCGATATTTGCTTGATACGTCGTATCGCTGCTGACCGGATTCACGCAGGTCAGGCACAGCCCCGCGTCGAGTGCGTCGTGCCGGTCATGCAGGCCGCGTTGCACATCGTAGCGGATACCCAGGTTCAGCGTGAGTTTCGAGGTTACGCGCCAATCGTCCTGGAAATAGATGGCATAGACAGGCTCATCCTCTGAGTTGGTACCGTTCCAGTCGATGCCGCCGCCACCTGGATACCCCAGATAGAAGGCAGCCAGAGAAGAACCGTTCCCCTCATTGCTGTTGCATCCATTTCCGGTCGACCCCGGAGTGCTGCCAAAGCAACCGCTATTGGTGGGGTTGTATTGGGTGAATCCTGAGTTGAACGAGAAGTCGCCATTGGGATGGCCGAAGAGAGACCAATCGCCATACCGGAAGTCGGAAATCGTACCGCCGAGATGCATGCTGTGCGGACCCTTAATCTTGGTGAGATCCACGTCCAGCGATACGTTGGTGGTGGCGTCCGATCCCACGCCGTTGCCGAAGATCGTACCGTCGCCGCCTGTGCTCTGGCCAAGTATTCCGCCCGTATAGCCGTCGCCTACATTGAACTCGGGAACGTCCTGAAGATTGGTGATGCCCGGAAGGGGCATAGAGAGGCCGAGACTTGATGCTGGCTGCGCGAGAGAGAAGTTGCCATCCGGCGCTATTTCCACAAAGCGGCTGAATGAAACCTTTGCGTCCAGCAGAAGAGAGGGCGAGAAGGTATGTGTGACGTCCTGCCCTGCTGCCCAATTCTTACGGATCTGGTTGATGGTTCCGTTGGCGGCCAGTCCGGTCAGGCCATTGTTGCTTTTGTATTCCGAACCGGTTTGCCACTCGTAGTAGCTGTACAGTTTGGTCTTGTCGCTGAGGTTATAGTCCACGCGGACGCTGGGTTGGTAATAGTGAGTGAGCGTAGGTTGAGGCAGATAGTAGTTGTCGCCTTTCGCGAAGTTCGCGGCGCTCGATATATTCGGCAAGGGAATGTACTTCAAAACCGCCAGCGCCGTGGCGTTCAACTGGCCCGTGGGAATCGTGTCGTTCGGGAACGGGGTTTGATAAAGGTCGTTGTTGTTGCTGCAACTAGCCGCGGCGCCTTCGCTCTCGGGACAAGTGGCCGTGCCTGGTTGATAAATTGGGATTCCGGAGGGTTCGCCCGACGCTGGGCCAAAATGTGTGGGATCCATCGCGGAGACAAGGCCAAAATCGATGCCCGTAATGCCGGCCGGATTGCCACTGAATCCCGGCCGCAGATAGGCCGGCGGCACGTTCGTCGAGACTCCCGCACTGATCGATTCGTTGTATCCTTCGAACCCGAAGAAGACGAAGAGCTTGTTCTTTATGATCGGGCCGCCGAAGGTCCCGTCATACTGGTTTTCCACGTACCCTTGACGGGGAAGACCGTAAAGATTGTTCTGAAAAGTATTGGCGTCAAAGAGCGCGCCTCCGTAGTTCTCCATGGCGTCGCCGTGGAACTTGTTGGTGCCGCTCTTGCTGACCACGTTGATGGTCCCGCCGGCAGTTCTGCCGAATCGTGCGTCGTAGTTGGTGGTCATCACATTGACTTCACTCACGGTATCCAGATCGGGCGCGACATTCCAAGCGCCGGAAGACTGATTCTGGAAGGTGGTCTGCTGCGTGATATTAACGCCGTTGAGGGTGAACTGATTGGAGGATCCCAGGCCTGCGTCGCCCTGGGGAGCGCCGCCGCCAATGCTATATCCATTGTTGTTATCAAAGCCGCGGGTTCCGTTACCGCTCGGTCCGCTCGTGCCATTGTAGGACTGGCTTCCGGGCGTGGTGCCGATCAGGTTAAACACTTGGCGTCCGTTTAGCGGAACCGCCTGCAGTTCCCGCTCCTGGATCAAATTGCCGCCTGACCCGGTTGTCGTTTCCAGTTCCGGAGGAGCGGCGGTTACCTCCACCTGCTCGGTGGAACCACCCACTTCCAGCTTGAAATTCTGCCCAAATCCTTGTGCGGCAAATAAGCGCACATCGTCTTGTACGGCCGTCTTGAACCCCTTCGCGGTGACTGCCACCTTGTAGGCGCCGGGAAGCACGTACGGAATGTAGTAGGTGCCATCTTTGGTTGTCTGCGCGGTATAAGTGGTTCCGGAATCGTTATTTACGGCTTTCACCGCCGCGTTGACAACCACCGCGCCCGAAGGGTCCGTCACCTGGCCCGAAAGGGTGGCGCGGAACTCCTGCCCAAAGGACGGCCTGATGCAGATCGTGCTCAGCAAGCACAACATGACAAACGCTCGGCTTGCGTTGACTCCGCCAATCCGGCCTATCAAGGATCGGAGACAATTCCCTGCTGCGATTTGATGCATCTGCGACCTCCACAATTGCATCGGTTCTCACCACGTTCACTCTTTTCAATAACGGGCTTCACCGAGGGATTTTGTTCTTGTCTGACCAGGCTTTCGATCCGTCTGGTATCGATTCCATTCGTTTATGGTAACGATTCCAACGAACAGCAATATTCTGCAACGATTCTCTCCCGCTGTCAACGATTTTTAGTTTGTGGGAAACCTAAGCGGATGCTGCAGGAGTCCGGCCGAGAGGATTTTTTTCTGACACCATCAGTCGCCTACTACGCACCCACACGACCCGCGCAAAATGAGATGAGTTTCAAGCAATTTTAGTTGCCTGGTGTCATTAGAATGCCGTTCCGCACTCCCCAGAAGCCGTTCAAACAGCAGCTCGGTTGCCGTGCGTCCAATATCTTGAACCGGTTGCTGCAGTACACTGATCGACGGCCGTAGCGTCGAGGCGAGCTCGAAGTCGTCAAATCCAACCAGCGCAATCGATTCCGGCACCTTGATCCCCAACTTTTGTAGAACTTCAAATGTATAAATCGTCGTGCTGTTCTTAAGTGTAAAAATCGCGTCGGGACAACAATCGGATGCGAGGAGCCGCTGAATGGACCGCATAGCGGAATCGAAGTCCCCGACGGAGGTATCCAGAAGGATTGGCAAACCAGCGTGTTTAATGGCCGCGCGATACCCGCGAATACGCTCCCGAATAGTGAATAGTTCTTGCTCGCCGGTCAGACATGCGATACGCCTGCGACCGTGCTCCATGAGATGCTGTACGGCCAACTTGGCCGCCACAAAATTGTCGGTAATAACTGCTGGAATATTGGAGTCGGAGATTGGACGGTCAATCGCTACCACCGGCATGCTCAACCGCTGTAGCAACTGGGACAACGATTTGCTGCGTGAATTGCCTGCTGCGATCATGAGACCGTCAACACGATGTCTGACCAGCATTTTGACGTTCTCAATCTCGTTTTTAAGATCGTTTTGAGTTGCAGTAACAATCAAGAGAGAGTCATGAGTTCGAGCCACCGCATGGGCAGCTTCAGCACAGCTCGCAAAGAAAGGATCGGCAATGCTTGGAATAATCAGGCCTATTGTTTTGGTTCGATCCCCTTTGAGTACCCGCGCTGCTTGGTTGGGCATATAGCCCATCGATTCAATAACTCGCCTGACCTTGGCGAGGGTTTTCGGGTTCACAAAATCGCCGCCGTTGATGACCCGGGAGACCGTTGTAGTGCCCACACCTGCCGCTCTCGCAACTTGGCTCAGCGTTGGATGCGAGTTCTTCTTTATGGCGGACTTACGGGGCATATGTTGTGGACGTCAGGTCGCGATTTCGAGTCTAGCAGCCTGCAGACTCGATGACGAAGTCTACAACACTTTCGGTCGTAAGGCTCTCTGACCCTTATTGCGGGTCTGATTAGTCCGCAGCCCCGTCCGTCTTTTTGGATGAGGCATTAAGTGAAATCAACTTCCGGGCGACTGGCCCTTTCCGATAATAGGCGTATAATTTTTGGCAATTGGTACTCCCCCCCGTCTGTAACAGATGATGACTGGATACAGACGGAAACCTCTAATGCAAGACCAAAGCGAGCGATTGGAGACAATCATGATCTTTGGCAAGAAATCCGATTTGAAGAATCACCTCTCAGCAAAGAGACCCACGTGGTCGCACAAAGTTGTGGCACACAGTGCACACGAGCTAAACATGGAGATGGAACTCCAGGAGGAATCACCTCCGAAGAGGGACCCTCCACCCAATGCTGAACGGTCGGAGCAAATTCAGCCCCGGTACTGAGGAACAACCCCCGGCATGTTTCCCGCATGCCGGGGGACTTTTGTTTCAAATCAATTCTTCAATTTACCTGTGGTCCCCTAGGCAGGGCGACGATCTCAATTGCCTTCTCTGCGCCTACACAGGGTAGGAACCTTCGCAGCTTCCCGCTTCCTCGCCTTCGATTGCCCCACGGGTCAAAGGATTACGGCGCGACGAGTTGTCAGGCCTGCGCTGCGTTTCCATTGCGGTCGCAGGTACCGGTGCATGTAACTTAAACAGGCGACTTTCGATGCGGGAAAAGGGCAAGTTAAGATCGGGAGTCCGGAACCGGGGACTGATCTCGCAGATGGAGGAAGGTTTTCGGCTGAACGAATCGCTTTTGCAAGGAGTGACCATGGCGATCCACAGCAAGGAAGACATTTTTCCCAACCTCGACGACCAGGTATTTGGACCAATTTTTCTTCCCAACCCGCTCCCCAAGTATAACTTCCCTAAACAGGAAACCGATCCAGACGCCGCATATCAACTGGTTCACGATGAGCTTCTGCTCGACGGGAATTCACGGCAGAACCTCGCCACGTTTTGCCAGACGTGGGTGGAACCGGAAATCCAGAAGCTCATGGAAGAGTGTCTGGGCAAGAACCTGATTGACAAAGATGAGTACCCGCAGACCGCGGAGCTGGAGTCGCGCTGCGTCCACATGCTCTCAAATTTGTGGAACTCGCCGGATGTTGCCAATTCGCGCGGCTGCTCGACGACCGGATCGAGCGAGGCGGCAATGCTCGGCGGCCTGGCAATGAAGACCAAGTGGCGCAACAAACGCCGCAAGGCCGGCAAGCCGGCGAACAGGCCCAACTTGATTTGCGGCCTGGTGCACACGTGCTGGCCCATGTTCGCGCGCTACTTCGACGTGGAGCTTCGACAAATTCCATGCGAGGGCCGCCGCCTGCTTATGTCTCCCGAGGAAGTAATCAAGCGCTGCGATGAAAATACGATCGGCGTCGTCCCCACTCTTGGCGCAACTTACACGCTGCAATACGAGCCCGTAGAAAAAGTTGCCATGGCGCTGGACGATCTGGAAGAGGAACGCGGAATCGACATTCCGATACATGTGGATGCTGCGAGCGGTGGATTCATCGCGCCGTTCATTCATCCTTCGGTGACATGGGACTTTCGCATTCCGCGCGTGAAATCCATCAACGCTTCCGGACACAAGTTTGGCCTGGCTCCGCTTGGCTGCGGCTGGATCGTGTGGCGAGGAGCTAACGATTTGCCCGAGGAACTGATCTTCCACGTGAAGTATCTCGGCGGAGGCATGCAAATCTTCGCGCTGAACTTTTCGCGGCCTTCGGGTCAAATCGCAGCGCAGTACTACAACTTCGTGCGGCTCGGTCGCGAGGGGTACGCCAGAATCAACCAGGGATGCGCAGACGTTGCAGCCTGGTTTGCAGATCAATTGAGAAAGCTGGATATGTTCGAGCTGATTCACGATGGCCGCGGCGGAATACCCGGTTGCACATGGACCATCAAGCGCGGCGCCAATCCCGGTTTTACACTCTACGATTTAGCCAACCAATTGCGCTTCAAGGGCTGGCAGGTTCCGGCCTATCCGCTGCCTGCCAATCGCGAAGACCTGGTTGTGCAGCGCGTGCTTACGCGGCTCGGCATGAGCCGCGACCTTGCTGGATTGCTGATGCAGGATCTTCAACACTCGATTAAGCAACTGAAGACAAATCCGCGATCGAAGCAGCAGACGGGGATCAGCTCCAGTGGATACAACCACAGCTAGACCCGGCTCCGCCAATTTAGCTTAGTCGCTCCGGCAGTCGCATATTCAGGGGAAACACTTTCCGGCGAACCTGAAACAGTTCACTTGAAAATGTGACTAGATTTGTTTTTCGAACCGTCCTAACTTAATCCGTGTCGTCAACAATCGCGAGGAGGCGAACGGCTATGGCTGACAGGATTGAGGGTGAACTGGAACTGGAACTCGAAGACGAGTTTCAAGAGGGCGAACTCGAAGACGAGGATGAGGATGAGCAGGAGTTAGGCAGCCTGCTCGGAGGCCTGCTCGGCGAAGGCGAAGAGGAAGACGAGGACGAAGCCTCGATGGAACTCGAGGACGAGTTCGAAGACGAGGATGAGGGCGAAGAGGAGTTCGGCGCCATCATGAGCGGCCTCGGCAGCCTGCTCGGTGAAGGCGAGGACGAATTCGAGGATGAATACGAATTCGAGGACGAGTCCGGCGAGCAATTCTCCTTCGGCGGATTCCTCAAGAAAGCCCTGCCTGTTTTGAAGAGCGTCGCCAAAGTCGCCGCTCCCATGGTAGGCGGTGCAATTCTCGGACCCGCTGGAGCGTCCCTGGGCAAAGCCATAGGCGGCGCGCTCGAAGGAGAGTTCGAGGACGAACAGGAAGACGAGTTTGAGGGCGAAGAGGAAATGGCCAACGAGATTTCGTCCCATCCCTTAACTCAGAATGAGGCTCTGGCCGAGATGCTCGCCGAGGCTGCTTCTCAGGAATCGCAGGAAGGCGAAGCAGAAGCCATGGCCGGCGCAGCGGCGGTGACCGTTCTCTCACCCAAAGACCGCCGAGCACTGCGGCGCATTCTCCCCCATCTGGTGCGGGGCACGGCGATCCTGACCCGCATTCTGCGCCGCCATCGCAACCGCAGAGCGCGCATCGGAGTCAAGGCGGTACCCACCATTATGCGGCGCACCGTAAAGTCCCTGAAGCGGCAAGCGGCCAAGGGAAGAAAGATCACTCGCCGCGGCGCGGCTCGCACCGCAGCCAAGCAGGTTCGCCGCGTACTCGGCAGCCCCAGGGCAGCAGCGGCCGCAATCGCGCGCAACACCAAGGTGAGCCGCCGCTACCGGCGTCCACGCCGCCGCATTCGCGGGCGCGTCCAGCGCAGGCGCAGAGTTCTCAGCTAGAGCGGTTCCACAATTCACGTGCCCTGTGTAGTGCGGCGAAGGGTGCCTTTTTCTTGAGAAAAAAGGCACTTGAGAGCAGTGGTTCCGGGGTACAGCAATTGCGAAACCGCTTTAACCCACGGGAACTTTGCATTGTCCGAAACATTCCGCAGGAGGATTCATCATGGCGTATGAGCTGGAAGACGAATTGGAACTCGAAGACGAGCTCGAGGACGAGGAAGAGATGGAACTGGAAGACGAGTTCCAGGAGGGCGAGCTAGAAGACGAGGATGAGGACGAGCAGGAGTTAGGCAGCATACTCGGCGGCCTGCTCGGTGAAGGCGAGGGCGAAGACGAAGATGAGCTCGAATTCGAAGACGAGCTCGAAGACGAAATCAGCCCGACACGAAAGATCTATCCCGACGCCATGATGGAGCACCTGGGAGAACTGGCGTCCGAAGCAGAAACGGAAGATGAAGCGGCCGAGCACTTTTTGCCTTTGATCGGAATGGCTGCCAGCAAGCTGCTTCCAGTGGTGGCCAAGGCCGTTGCGCCCATGGCGAAGAGGATGCTTCCCAAGATCGCCCGCGCGGTGACCAAGGCTACGCCTCACCTCACCAAGACCATCGCCAAGGTAGCCCGCGGCCTTCATCGCAATCCGCGGACGCGGCATCTGCTCAAGGTGGTGCCCGCAATCGCACGGCGCACGGTGGGCAGCGTTGCTCGCCAGGCCGCGCATGGCCGGCGCGTAACACCTCATGCCGCGGTGCGCACTTTGGCGAAGCATGCAAGGCGCGTTCTGGCTCATCCCGCGCATCGCAAGCAGGCGCTTCGCCATCATCGCCATCTGGAGCGCAAGCTCCACCACCGCTATGGCAAGGGCCTGACTCATCCTCACCTGCGCCGGTTGCACGGCAAACGTCACCACGGGCGTCATCATCTCGGCCACCTCGGGAGCCGGCATCTGCGCCGCGGTGCAATTCCGGGCGCAGCACATGGTGTCGCGCATCGCCATGGCGCCAGACTGCACGGGCACGGCGGTCTCGCAACCCGCCACGGGCGCGCCGTGGGAGGACGCCACAAATGTCCATCCTGCGGATCGGCGGTCTGCTGCCGTTGCTGCGGGCGTCCATTGCGGTAGATGAAGAATCCTTGGGAGACTACGATGGCTGCGCCGATCGAAACAGAGGCGACGACAACAACGCGGGTGGCATCGGCTCCGCGCCGGCGGCCAAAAGCCGCTGGCGCATCATCCTCCTTGATGTTGCCCTGGTTGAGAGCGCAATCGATCAACGTCACTCGTCATGCGGCCGCGCTGCGCCCTTTCCGTCCCGAGGAGTTCGGTACCGGTGCGGAGGCGCCAACGGCAGGGCACGTTCAGGCAGTCAACAAACTCATCCTGGGGTTGCGGCGCGGTCTCTTAAAGATGTCGGGCAAAGTTCGCGAGGCGGCTGTAAGCACCAGCAAGGAGCCAACAACGGCGCGGCTGCAGCACTTGATGAGCAAGAAAGCGCACGCGCATCACTGGGTGCGCGGGATTGAGAAGATATGGGATTTCTACTTCGAGCTTTTCGGCCAGCGACAGGGAATCTACGCCAAATGGCTGCTGAGTTGCGACCGCATCGGGCTCGACTGTTATCGCGCGTGTTACACGGGACTGGGAGTCGCGCGGCCCATTCCTGCGCCGCCACCGTATTCGTATATGGCAACCGGATTTGCGCCGGCAACATTTCGCCGCGGCATTCCGCTCAAGAAGCTGGGCAAGCAGCTCAATCCGTTTCCGCTTGTTCAACTTCCTTACACACGGCTGGTGAATCCGTGGACGCTGGGAGCCGTGTTGCACGAAACCAGCCACAATCTGCAGAACGATTTGGGGCTGCACAGAGATATTCCGAGAAAAGTTGGCGCGAGTCTATTGCGTGCCGGAGCAAGCCGGGAGGTGGCTCGCACCTGGGTTCGATGGAACCGCGAGATGTTCGCCGATATGAGCGCAATGATGCTGGGCGGCCCATGCATTGCCGGCTCGCTCATGGACATTCTGGCTCGCGAACCGAGAACAGTGAGTCATTTCAACGGCAGAGGCGTGCATCCGACACCTTGGTTCCGGATGCTGATCAACACCGAGGTGCTTCGCCGCATGGGCTTCGAGTCGGACGCGGCGAAGTAGCGCCGGGCCTGGTTGCGGATCTACCCCAAGCCAACGCCAGGCAGCATTCCGAAGGCGATAACGCGGTCTTTCAACGATGCTTGCCAGGTGGCCGTGGATGCGATGTGTTTTCAGCCCTACCGCTCTCTGGGCAATCGCAGCCTGGCAAAGGTTTTGAATTTTGGAGACAAAGAGCAGCAGATGATCGAGGAGGCTTCACGCCGTCTGGCTGCCGGTGTAGATCCCGGAATTATTCCGGAACGATTTCTGATTGGTGCGGTTCGCATGGCTCTGGATCGGCGTTTGGCGCGGCCTGAGGCCCTGACCAAAAATTTCTACAAGGCGCTGGCGAGCGGGTGAAGCGATGGCATTGGAAGCGACATTTCGAAGGCTGTTTTTTCAGATCCGCCGGCTCTGCGACACGTTCAATGCAGTCTTGCTCACCGTGGGCGACAAGCCGCCGGATCGGGAATCGGCGCTGGCAGACGAGCTGGAGAACACTGTGCTGGATATGCTGGGCCTGGCCGAGGATGCGCGCGCGGCGGCCCGTCTGGCGGAAAAAGCAGTGTCGTCTCCGATGAATATGGATCGAGCAAGGAGTGCGCTGGCGAAATGCCAGGAGAAATTTCACCGGCTGGAACAGCAGTTTTCAAATCAGCTTGTGTCGTACCAAAAGCTCAAGGACTTGACCAGCCTGGGGCGTGATCGCGGCGGAGAATGGAAGCCCTGGGCCGGAGGCATGAAAGATGCGATCGAGCAGGGACGTGAGCCGATTGAAGAAACCAGCAAAGCGCTGGCCGCCTGTTGGCAGGAGTTGGTGGAGCACAGCGGAACGACATCGATTTCAGTGAGCAACACGGGACAGAGGATCGTCGCCCATGGTCCTCTGACGAATGAATCAATCGGCGACAGGATGACTTGACTGGCCGCACGAACCGGCATGCTGCTGGCAGAGGAGACACTTATGGCGATCGCATCAAAGAAGACGGCAAGACGGAGATCTGCGGATCCCGCAAAATCCATTTCCGGGGTTAGGGAGCATACAACCGCTCCGCTCTCTGCGCAGCACGCCGCGAACACCGCAGCTGCGTCCGCCGCAGGGCAAGACTCCTGTGCGAGAACGGTGCATCTCAGTTTTTACGACGCCGCAACTCTGGCCAAATTGTTGCCGGATAATGAGACTCAACTTGAGTTGCAGACGGCAGACGGGCAATGGTCGCAGCTCGTGACGCTCAAACAGAACCCGATCACCCATCTTTTCTACTTTTCGATCCCCGACGGTGTGCCCGCGCAGACGGCAACCAAAATTGAGCGTGCGGAGACGCCCTGCGGCATTCCAGCAAGCACTGATGCAGATTTGCTTGTCCTGAACAGCCTGACGCCGCTGGCCATCAGCTGTCAGTCTTATTCCATGCAAGCCATCGCGCTGGTTGTGTCTTTACCCGCGAACGAGCCTACGAAGCCGGGGCCTCCGAAAAAGGACTCATCCGCCGGGGCCGATCTGGCCGCTATCGCAAATGATCCTCCACCTGATTCCACAGCCCCGCTGTGTTCAATCAGCGTTCCGCTGACCAGGCTGGAGGAATCGTTTACGGTCAAGTTCTTTGCTTATGACACATGCTTCAATGACTACTTGCGGAACGCGAATGCGCTTATCAACGACGTTGAGGTGACGGCTACGCCGGTCTATACACAATTCGGAGGAACCGCGGCCAGGTCGCGCGCCGCGAGGGTTACAGGCCGCACCGTGGACGGCTTCGTCGAGCTTCCTGGTCTTATGCCGCACCAACTTTACCGGGTAGAGGTAAAAGGCCCCAGCGACTATGTCTGCGTGAAACCTCCGCAGCCTTATCTCTACCAACTCCGCGGCAGAAGCGCGCCTATTCATGCATTCTTCCAGCCCTGCGGCAAATTCCCCGCTCGCACGGTCATCTTTGTACAGCAAGGCTGTCTTGGTTTGCGCGTTCAAAATCTTAATCTCCGGGCGGCCGGACAGCCTGCCTGCAGCGATGAAAACGGGATATGGAACGTACCTGCGGGAATTACGGGAATCGTTGATTTCCAGGCCCTTGGCAAGGTGTTCTCGCCTGCATCCATTGACTTTAATGACGACAAAGCCATGGCGATTGTTGTCGCGGTCGCCGATCAGACAGTGGGTCAGTTCACACATCCAGGCGGGGACCGCTTCTACTTCGTCGACGAGAAAGGTGAGCCCTTCAAGCATCGCAAGCTTCTACTCAGGTCTCACTCCGGCGATGAAGTAACTGTATACACAGGCTCAGACGGCGGCTTTCACGCCGACGAAGGATGGTTGGCCTCGGCTGAAGAGGATGCTTCTGGTTGTGCGGTCTCAGCGTATCCATTGTGCATTGCAAGAGTTTAGTGAGGAGGAATTATGGGCGGCATTCTGACGGGTATTCGAAAAGAAATAAAGGCGGAGAATAACTCAATCGTGGACCTTTCGTCCTATCCGATCCTCACTGAAGAGGTCGGTTATCCGCCGTCGCCCCTTTCGCGGCCGGGCTCCGGATCGCCGGGAAGATCGAGCGGCGGCTCCCAGGGCGGGGTCGGACAGGTCGCCATGCAAGCCATCGGCGAAGTGCTGGGCTGGAAAGCCAACGCGTCCGATGCCAAGGGTTTTGTGGGTGCCCTTACCCAGTCATTCTCGCTGGTCGAGCTCGAAGGCCGCACGCTATCCAAG
>Ga0210388_10000418_pt1 | contig 35340 bp, 26 predicted proteins | sample IncBWC19OmetaG_FD_155485 | JGI IMG/M metagenome (GOLD analysis project Ga0210388, IMG submission 155485) | Forest soil microbial communities from Barre Woods Harvard Forest LTER site, Petersham, Massachusetts, United States - Inc-BW-C-19-O ...
GCGAGTTTTTCCGCAGCCGCGCTCGTGCCTGCGCTACAGGCATAATTGAATCGTCATGAAACGATTCTGTATTTTGCTGCTGGCAGCTGCTGCTTTTCCCGCCGAAATCGGCGACCGCATGCGGGCCCACGTGAAATATCTGGCGAGCGATCAACTGGAAGGCCGCGGCGTGGGAACGCGCGGCGAAAAACTGGCTACTGAGTATATTGCCTCGCAGTTTGACTCCGCTGGCGCCAAGCCGGCCGGAGAGAATGGAACATTCTTCCAGCGCGTGCCGATGGTGGGGGCGGCGACGGAGCCCAGCGCAACGCTCTCGGCCGCGGCCAATAATCAATCGATCTCCTTTAGGTGGCTGGACGATTACGTCGGCGTGAGCGAACTCCAGCAAGCCGCGGATCAGTTCGATGCCGAAGCCATCTTCGTCGGCCACGGTATCGTGGCGCCGGAATTCCACTGGGACGACTTCAAGGGCGTGGATGTGAAAGGCAAAGTGCTGGTCCTGTTTACGAATGAGCCGCCTTCCAGCGATCCGAAATTCTTCGGCGGCCCCGCGCTCACTTACTACGGCCGCTGGACCTACAAGTACGAGGAAGCTGCGCGGCGCGGCGCGAAAGCTGTGTTCATCATCCACACCACGCCCACCGCGGGCTACGGTTTCGATGTAGTGCGAAGCTCCTGGAGCGGTGAAGATCCTCAGTTGAAGCTAGCGGCTGGCCAGCCCGGGCTGGCCTTCGCCGGCTGGTTCACGCGCGAGGCCGGTGAAAAATTATTGGCCATGTCCGGGCACCACGTGGATGAAATGCTGCAGGCCGCCAATTCGCGCGACTTCCGCCCCATTCCGCTCGGAATCCACATGCGCGGAAACATGCCAACGAAGATTCGGAAGATCGAATCGCGCAATGTTGTGGCGATGGTCCCCGGCAGCGACGAAAAGCTGCGATCGGAAGCAGTGGTGTTTACCGCGCACTGGGATCACCTGGGAATCGGCCCTGCTGTGAACGGCGACTCCATTTACAACGGCGCGGTGGACAATGCCACCGGATGCGCCATCTTGATAGAGATGGCGCGGGCCTGGGCCGCGCTGCCCACCAAGCCGCGGCGCTCCGCCATTTTCGTCGCGGTGACAGCCGAAGAAGCGGGCCTGCGCGGATCGGAATATTACGCCGATCATCCCGTGCTGCCGCTAGGGAAAACGGCTCTTGATCTGAACTTCGACGCCCTCCCTCCGTTCGGGCGCACCAAGGACGTTGAGGTAACGGGTGCCGATCGCACCAGTGTGTGGAGCACGGTGCAGCAGGTGGCCGAGCGCATGAATATCGCCATCAAACCCGAGGCTCATCCCGAACAGGGCGAGTTCTACCGCTCCGATCATTTCTCGCTGGCCCACGCGGGCGTGCCATCTTTCTCCATTAACCTGGGGACCGATTACGAAGGCAAGCCGCCGGGATATGGCGAAAAGATTTTTGAAGAATACAACGAAAAGCACTATCATCAGCCGTCGGATGAGTATCACGACGATTGGGATTTCGGTGGGATGGAAGAGGTAGCTCAGTTCGCCATGCGGATTGCTACGGTTGTGGCGAATCAAGAAATGCTGCCGACGTGGAACGCTGGAGATGAATTCCTGGCCGCGCGGGGAAAATCGTTTGGCCGCAAATGAACGCGGATGAACGCGAATAAAAACGGATTATTTCGCGTCGCGCCAGTTGTCGCCGATTCCGACATCCACGATCAACGGGACATCCAACTTCTGAACGTTTTCCATTTCGCGTTTTACCATCTTCGCAACTTGCTCGGCTTCTTCCGGCGGGCTTTCGAACAATAGTTCGTCGTGCACCTGAAGCAGCATCCGCGTTCCCAGCAGTTCCTGGCGCAAGATTTCATCGATGCGGATCATGGCCAGCTTGATGAGATCGGCCGCGGTGCCCTGCAGTGGCGTATTCACGGCGGTGCGCTCGGCGAAGGAGCGCGCGTTCGGATTGCGGCTGTGCATGTCGGGAATCGGCCGCTTACGCCCGGACAAAGTCAGCGCCATGCCCGTCTTGCGGACTTCGGCGATGGTTTCCTGAATGAACTTCTTGACGCCCGCGTGCAATTCGAAATAGGTTCGGATGTATTCTTCGGCCTCCTTGCGATCGATCCCGAGCGATGCCGCCAGTCCGAACGGCGTCTGTCCGTAGACGATTCCAAAGTTGACCGCCTTGGCATTGCGCCGCATCTCGGAAGTGACCATCAACGGCGGAACGCGGAAAACCTCGGCCGCGGTGCGGGTGTGAATGTCCTCGCCGTTACGGAACGCGGCGACCAAAACCGGATCATGCGACATGTGCGCCAACAGGCGCAGCTCGATCTGCGAATAATCCGCGACAACCAGCCGCCAGCCCTCGCGCGGGACGAAAGCGGCGCGAATCTCACGGCCCAGCTCGGTGCGAATCGGAATGTTCTGCAGGTTCGGATTCGATGACGATAATCTGCCTGTAGCGGCGCCCGCCTGGTTGAAGGTGGTGTGCAGCCGGTGGGTGGTGGGATCGATCAACGCGGGTAGGGCATCGATGTAAGTACCTTTCAGCTTCGAGAGCTGCCGGTACTCCAGTACCTTGCGGGCGATTTCATGCTCGGCCGCCAGGCCCTCCAGCACGTCCGCGGCGGTGGAAATGGTTTTACCTTTGCCGTACTTCACCGGCGCGGGGAGATTCAATTCTTCAAACAGAATTTTCCCGAGCTGCTGCGGCGAGTTGATATTGAATGGCTTGCCGGCCAGTTCGTAGATCTCGGCGGAAAGACGCTGGATGGTGGCGTCCAGTTGTTCCGATAGAACCTTGAGCTGGGATGGTTCAATGCGAATGCCGGTCTGTTCCATCCGCGTCAGCACGCCGGCCAGCGGCAGATCGATCCGCTCATAAATTTCGCGCAGTCCCTCAGAGGCGTCGATTTCAGGAATTAGCCGATCCGACAGCGTTATCGCCAGGTCTGCGTGTTGCTCCGCCGCGGCGTCCAGTTTGCGATCGATATATCGTTCCGCCAGGATCTCTGGCGAGCAACCTGACGGATCGGCGCAGAGCAAGAACGCATACAGCATTACGTCGTGCTGGAAGCCTCGGGCTTCGATTCCATATTTAGCCAACGCCAGCGTCAGACTCTTGACGTCGTGCGCCACTTTGAGGCGATTCGGATCTTCGAGAATGGGCTTTAGCAGGTCCAGAAAATCGGTGGAAAGCGCGCGCCCAACGCCCGGTTCATAAGAGACGCCCAGCATGGTGAGCGGCAAGTCGCCTTCGACGGAGGATTGGATGGCGAATGCAATGGGCTTCGCGCGATTGAGTTTCGAAAGGTTCTCCGCGTATTGCGCGGCTTCGCCCCTGGTGGCGATTGTTGCGTAATCGCGAGTGTGCGCGTCCTCGGTGGGACCTGCTTCTTTCAGCAGGCTATAGAACTCCAGCTCCTTATAAATCTTCTTGAGTTCGGCTAGCTCCGGTTCCGCCGCTATGAAATCCTGCAGCTGGAATTCGACCGGAACGGTGATATCGATGGTCGCCAGGCGCTTGCTCATCAGAATCTGGTCGCGGTTGTTCTGCAAGCTCTCGCGGTATGTTTTTCGCTCCACTTCGGCGGCGTGTTCGATGGCCGCTTCCACCGATCCGAATCGTTGGATAAGGTCCCGAGCGCCTTTTTCGCCGATGCCGGGAGCGCCGGGAATGTTATCCACCGAATCACCCATCAGCGCGAGCAAATCGGAAACCTGCCCCGGCTTGACGCCCATGAACTGCTCGGCTGTCTCCGCGTCGTACCAGATGTCTTCTTTGACGGGATTGTACATGTGCACCCGATCGTTCACCAGCTGCAGCATGTCTTTGTCGCTGGACACGATTACCACATCCGCCACTTCGGCAGCGCGATAGGCCAACGCGCCGATCACATCATCCGCCTCGAATCCTGGAAACTGCAGAATGGGAATGCGCATGGCTTCCAGCGTCCGCCGGATGTAGGGAATTTGCTCGCCCAGGTCGGGCGGCATTTCGGTGCGGTTGGCTTTGTACTCCTTGTGCATTTCTTCCCGGAAGGTTTTTCCGGATTCGAAAATGGCCGCGATGTATTCAGGTTTGTAGGTCGCGCGCAGCTTGCGCACCATGTTGTGAAAAATGTAAATGGCTTCCGTGGAGATTCCGGTGGTGGTGCGCATGGGCGGAGCGCCGCTGCGGGCGCGCGCGTGATAGGCGCGGAAGATAAAGCCGTAGCTGTCAATAAGGAAAAGGCGCGGTCGCTTCATCTCAAGTTCAGGATAGCTTGTACTACTCGACCTGAAAATCTTCGCAGCCTGCGACGATTTGTGGGGCGGACCCCCTGGTCCGCGGCCGACGCCCCCGTCGGCCCAGCTTTGGTTGCGGGTATGCTGCTCTGTGGGGCAGGTTGACAACCTGCGCGCCGATTGGCAATCGGCGCAAACGGCGCGGTTGGCAACCGCGCGCAGGATAACATCCTGCCCCACAACCACCAGTGTTACCGTTTAGCAAATGGGGGACCGGTTTATCCTAGGCACGGTTTGCACAAGCCATGAAACTTAATATTGAAGAATTACGACGGCACTACGCCTCCCTCTCCGATGAAGCGCTCCGCGAGATCGATAGGACCGAGCTGGTCGAAATCGCACGCCAGTGTTATGACCAGGAGCTGGCGCTACGAGAGCCGCTGAAGAAGAAGGCGGACCTTGCTAAACCGGCTGTCCGCGCCACGCCTCTGGATGAGAACGAGCAACAAGAAGACATGGAGGAAGTGGCGGAAGACGAGTTGGAGGAGGATGGCGGCGGAGATGCGCCGGAATGGCTTGAAGAAGCCGCCTGCGTCTGCACTTTCGCCATGTTCACCGGAGGCCGCGCTAGCGTGGATGCCGAAAATGCCCGCGACGTTTTGACGGAGGCCGGAATCCCTTGCCACGTTACATTGCACCGCATCGACCCCGATCTATCGCCACCGCCGCGGTCCGAATACCGGGTGATGGTTCCCGGTGGACTTAATCTCGACGCGGCCAGCGTGCTGGACAAAGAAATTTTCAATGCCGAAATCGAGGCGGAATGGCGGGCGCATTTCTCCGTGCTCTCCGATGAAGACCTGCTGGGAGTCAACCAGGAGGTGCTATTCGCGGGCCTGCTAGACCGCGTTGAGCGCGTCAGGAGAGCCTACCACGAAGAGGTTGCCCGCAGAAGGAAAAGCGGCAACCAGTAACCAGCCACCAGCAACATCCTGCTTGACCCCATGGTGATTTCGACATAAGATAGCGAAAACCGGTTCGGGGAAAGGGCCGGTTCGGGGAAAGGGATAGATGCTGTCTACAAAGAGAACTTTGTTTGCATTGGTGTGCCTGGCCACGTCCGCCCGGGCACAGAATAGCGGCTCCATTACTGGTACGGTACGCGATGCAACGGGGGCCGTGGTGCCTGGCGCGCAGGTGGTGCTCAGCGATACCCAAAAGGGAATCTCGCTGAAAACTACCACGAACTCTGGCGGGGATTATCTGCTAGCGGGTCTCCCTACCGGCACGTTCGATTTATCTCTAACGGCAAAAGGCTTCCGGAGATTCGAAGCCACCGGAATCGTCCTGGAAACGGCGCAGAAGGCGCGCGTGGACGCGGTTCTGGAAGTGGGCGCGTTGACCAACGAAATTACCGTGCTCGGATCGCAGGTCGCGCAGGTGGAGACGCAATCGTCGGAATTATCCGGTGTCGTCACCGGCAAGGAAATCAGCCAGATTGTCCTCAACGGCCGCAACTTCACGCAACTGGTGACGCTGCAGCCCGGCGTCAGCAATCAAACCGGCCAGGACGAAGGCGTGGTGGGCGTGGCCGGCAGCGTGGCTATGAGCATCAACGGCGGCCGCACCGAATATAACAACTGGGAGATGGACGGCGGCGACACCATGGACAATGGCAGCAATGGCACCTTGAACGTTTACCCCAATATCGACGCTATCGCCGAAGTCCGGGTGCTTACTTCCAACTACGGTGCCCAGTACGGGCGGAACTCATCCGGCACCATCGAAACGGTCACCAAATCGGGAACCAAGGACTTTCATGGCGATGTGTTCGAGTTCCTGCGCAATGACGATTTCAATGCCCGGAATTTTTTCAACAACACGCCGCCGGAAGTACCCGAATACAAGAAGAACGATTTCGGCTTCACGCTCGGCGGTCCCGTTTATATTCCCAGAGTCTACAACCGGGACAAGAACAAGACCTTCTTCTTCTATTCCGAGGAATGGCGCAGGGAGATTGTGCCCGGCGGGACGTTCAATCAACAGGTCCCTTCCGCCGCGGAGCGCCAAGGCAACTTTTCCGATGTTTGCCCCAAGGCTGGAAGCGTAGTGAACAGCGCGGCCTTTCCGGATTGCCCGGTCAATCCCGCCACCGGCAGCTATTTTCCCAACAATACGGTTCCGGTGAATATCAACGCGCAGGCCCTGCTGCCGCTGCTGCCGATGCCCAATCAACCGAACAACTATTACAATTCCGCGCCCGCGCTGCCCACTCACTGGCGCGAGGAGCTGTTCCGTATCGATGAAAACTTCTCCGACAAGATGCGCATGTTCGTCCGATTCACGCACGATTCCTGGAGCCAGATACAGCCCACTCCAACCTGGGGAAACGGCGCGTCATTCCCGTTGGTCCAAACCAATTTCGTCGGACCCGGCGTTAGCCTGGTGGCCAACCTGGCTGCCAATATTTCTCCCACGCTGCTCAACGAATTCACCTTCAGCTATACCACCGATCACATCTTTTTGAACGCCATCGGGCCGGTACAACGGCCCTCCAGCATGACCATGACGGGCCTTTTCGACAATGGCTTCGGCGGACTGGTGCCTGCGGTGAACGTTGCCGGCGGCATCAATTACGATACATCCGGGTTCTCGCTCGATAGCGGATATTTTCCCTGGAACAACGCGAATCCGACCTACACCTATAAGGACCAGCTGAGCAAGATCATCGGCGATCACAATATGATTTTCGGCGCGTATTTCGTGGCGGCGCAAAAAAACGAAGACAACACCGCTTACGTCCAGGGAATTTTAGGCTTCGACAACACCGCGCCGGTAAGCACCGGCAACGCTTTTGCGGACATGTTGATAGGCCAAATCGGCTCATTCTCGCAGACCAATGTGCAAACGAAATACTATAACCGCTATAAGATCCTGGAGCCCTATGTGCAGGACGACTGGCGCGTGAACAAGAAACTAACGCTGAACCTGGGATTCCGGCTCAGCCTGTTCGGTACCTACCGTGAAAAGCTGCATCAGGCCTACAATTTCGATCCGGCTCTTTATAGCTTGGCAGCCGCGCCGCAAATTGATGTTAACGGCACCGTCACCGGTCAGCCTGGCGCCATTGTTCCCAATAGCGGAAATCCTTTTACGGGCATAGTCCAGTGCGGCGTCGGCGGCGTCCCGGCTGGATGCATGAAGGGTCACCTGTTCAATCCTGCTCCACGCATCGGTTTCGCTTACGATCCCTTCGGCGACGGTAAGACTGCCATTCGCGGCGGATATGGAATATTCTTTGAGCACACCAATGGAAACGAGGGCAACACGGAATCGCTCGAAGGCACACCGCCATACGTGCTCACTTCGACGCAGTACAACGTGGTTGGCTACACCAGCATTGGCGGACAAGGCGTGGCGTTTCCGCTGGCAGTGAACTCCATTCCAAGACAGGCCATCTGGCCCTATGTGCAGCAATGGAATTTGAACATTCAACGCCAACTCATGACCGGCACCATTATGACCGTCGCTTACGTGGGCAGCAAAGGTTCGCATCTGTCACTGCAGCGCGATATAAACCAGCTGTTGCCCATCACGCAGGCGCAGAATCCTTATCAGCCAGGACAAGCCATGACCCAAGCGGACTGCAACAACGGCACCGTCAACGGCATTGTGCCTACCGGACCGGCAGCCATTCAGTTCAACGTCGCCTGCGGGGGATCGCCGGATCCATACCGGCCTTACCGCGGATATGGCTCCATTACTTCGCTCGAACCGGAAGCGAATTCAAGCTACAACTCGCTGCAAGTCTCGGTCCGCCGTCACGTGGGCCGGCTGAATTTCGACCTGGCGTACACCTATAGCCACTCGCTGGATGACTCCTCGGATCGGTACGATTCAAACTTTGTCAACTCTTACGATCTTCACCAGACCTGGGCCAGTTCGAATTTCGATCAGCGCCAGATCCTGAATCTCGGCTACGTTTATGATCTGCCATTTCTCACTCAGAAAGGTCTGATGCACACGCTGCTCGGAGGATGGGAACTCTCCGGTCTTACTACCTTTCAGACGGGCACTCCTTTTAGCCTGAGTGATGGACTTTTCAATGCCGGAGTAGGCAACGGTACGGGAGCAGGTTCGTATCTGGATATTGTCGGCAATCCCTACTCGGCGCCCAGTGTTCCGTCCGGTATCCAAGGCGTCTACGGTCCGCTGCTTTTCAATCCGGCGGCATTCGCGGCGCCGGAAGGGCTGACCTTCGGGGCATCGCAGCGCAATGTTATGAAGAATCCGTCGCGCACCAACTTCGACATGGGCTTGTTCAAGCATTTTGAAATCAAAGAGGAGAAGGCCATCGAGTTCCGGGCCGAAGCGTTCAACGTCTTCAACCACACGCAGTGGAACGGCGTTAATACCGGCACCAGTTGTTTTGGAGGCGGGGATTTCAATGCCGGCAATACTCTGGATTGCCTGACCAACAACAACTTTATGCGGCCCAGCGGCGCGCACAATCCGCGGATTTTGCAGTTAGGTTTGAAGTTTCTGTTCTAACGGAAAGGCACCGGCTCCCTTACGGTCGCGGTTCGGTAAAGGACGAGCGTTCGTTACCGAACCGCGACCGTGAGGGAGTTTCCATGGGCCTGCGGCTCACCAAAATCCATGAAAACGCTGTTGTTGGCAGGCGAAAGCGCCTGCCCCACGTCGGCTCCCAGTGGGGCAGGCGCTTTCGCCTGCCGTCTTCAACGGAGTTGGTGCCTTACGCCTTCTCCATTACCAGCACATAATCCTGGAAAATCGGCGGCGCGGGCGGACGCCATTCCTCCGCGCCCGTTACCGTGCCGAGATCGGTCTCTTTGCCGCTGACGGGATTCCACCAAAAAGCCTTGTACTGCGCTCCACTCTCAAGCTCCACTACTTTATGATTCACGCTGCCGGTCCGCGGAAAATAAAATATGCGCAGCTCGCCCGGAATCCCACTCCCATATGGCTGCATGTAATTCTGCTCCGTCCAGTGCGGCGAAATCCATTCCGGGTGCGGTTTCATGTCCCACCACGGATATCTCGCGATCAACCCCTTGGCCATCCCGAGTTGCGCTGATCCCGGCAGTTGATAAGCCGTCTGCCAGGGAGTGTCGCCCCAGCTTCGTCCGTGCGGCGAGGCGCCAAACGGCTGCCCTGGATTGTTCACCTGCCAGATACCGTTAGCGCCATACGTATGTCCAGCCGCGCCGCTCAATACGCACGCCCAGAACATGAATCGCTGCACTTCCTGACGGCTGGCTTCCTGGATTCCTTCGTAGCAAACTTCGCCGTTCACCACCGGCATCACCGGCGTCGCCGCATACGATCGCGTGACTTTGTTCACGGTATTAGGAATGCTCTCGCGATCCGAATGCCCCGTTTGCAACATATCGAAATCCAGCACCGAGGGATCTTCGACGGTGGTTCGCGCACTCGATGACGGATGAATAGTGATGGGATTCCCGTAAGCACTGATGGATCGAACGTATTTCGCGAGCTCCGTCCAGCCGGCCTTCTGGATGGCCGAATCACGATCCGGCTGCTTCGAAAGATAATACGGCATGGTTCCTTCTCCGGCCAGACACCACACCGCCGGATAAGCTCCCCAGCGGGCGACAAGATAGCGCCAGTGCCTTTTCATTTTTTCAACACCGAGAATGGGAAGGTAGTAGCCCCAGCAACCTACGACGCAGGGCGCGAGGCCGCTCTCCACCAGATGCCGGATGCGCAGGTCCGCGCGATCGAAATAGGCGGGATTAATTTCGGAATAATCAGCGTCGTAGGGAAAGCCGGCCTCATTCGCGCCTCGCGGATCGCGTTCCGGCATATCCGGGTACAATCCCGCCACGATCTGCACCACCGTGAATCCCTTGCGCTGCCGGTCCGCTGCAAGAAGTTCGAAATCTTCGGGCCACTTCAGCCGCTTCACCAGCCCCATCCACCACGTGTCCGCCAGCCAGAAAAAAGGAGTGCCGTCCACATGTTCAAAGTGACGGCGATCTTTAGCCACCCTCAACGGACCATGCCGGTAAAGTGGATTAGCGCCGGTATACGGCTGCGACAGTAGCGTGCCCTCCAGCCTGTGGAGACTCGCGTTGAAGGGATCGGTACAAACTGTGCTCCAGGTATACGTCCCCAGTTTTGCCGGCGAATATCGGACGTGCCAGGTCTCTGCGCCGGACCAGAACGCCGGGACCCGCAATTCTGCGCCTTCCGGATCGCGGACGATTACATCCACATCCACGTCCGAGAAAGGATTGGCATAGGCCTTGGTGCTGGTGAAGGTCCATTCCGCCGGGCAGTGTATTGCCGTCTGGATTGCCTGGCCTCTCGCGCGTCTTGGCAAACTCAAGGCGCTGGCGCCTACCAAGAATGCTCTTCTGCTGAATCGCATGGTCTGAGGTAAATTGTAACGTCGTGGTATCGCTCCGTTGAAGACGCGGTCTACATTGCTGGTTCTCCGGTCTGTTGGCAGGCGAAAGCGCCTGCCCCACTGCAAACCGACGTGGGCCAGGCGCTTTCGCCTGCCAACCTAATTTTCCACACAGCGTCTTCATCACCTTTGGTGGGCCAGCAGGCCCATGGTCACTCCCTTGCGGTCGCGGCTCGGTTGCCCCTGTCCTGGCCGTGCAAAACCACACCGAGCCGCGACCGCAAGGGAGCGTCGCATCGTTCATTTTTTCACAACAGCGCTCTTAAGGTATCGTAAGAGCGTGCTCAAATTCCTGTTGGCGACGTGCGCGACCGTCGCGCTGGCGCAGAGTCCAACGTACCAGCTCTTCAACCTTTCAGTTCCGGGCGGCCTGGGCGCGGTGGCTGCGGCCGATTTCAACGGCGATCACAAAATCGACTTGGCGGCAGCCACCATGGGCGGCGCTGAAGGCTCTCAGACTGATCAGGTTTTCGTCTACCTGAATAACGGCAACGGAACTTTTCAACAACCCAAGGGCTTCCCCGTTGGCACCGGTGTGTTTGCGATGATCGCTGGCGATTTCAACGGAGATGGAAAGATCGACTTAGTTACAGGCAACACCCAGTCCAGGGACATCTCCGTCCTGATCGGAAACGGAGATGGGACGTTTCAACCTGTAGTCAGTTATCCAACTGGTGGCGCTGTGGGCGGCCTGGTGGCGGGCGACTTCAACGGTGATGGCAAGCTGGATATCGCCGTGGTCAATCAACAACCGCCCTCCCTATCCATATTTCTTGGAAACGGAGACGGCACATTCACGGTCTCTTCTCCGCAGCCCTTAGGCATGACGCTGGTGGGGGTCGTCACCGCCGATTTCAACGGAGACAAAAACCTTGACCTGGCGATTTCGGACGTCAACAGCACCGTATGGATGCTGTTAGGCAACGGCGATGGAACGTTCCAAACTCCCCAATCCATCCCGCTTACCGGCACGCTGGAAGGAATTGCCTCCGGCGATTTCAACGGAGATAAGAACGTCGATCTGGCGGTAACCAGAATCGACGGCGCTAGTGTCTACGTTCTGCTTGGAAAAGGCGACGGCACTTTTCAGCCGCCAGCCAGTTTCGCGGCTGGGCGAGGCGCCTGGGCCGTCACCGTAGGCGACTTCAATTCCGACGGAAACATCGATCTGGCCGTTGCCAATAACTTCGAAGTCCCGTTGCAGAACGATGTCTCGCTGCTCGCCGGAAATGGGAAAGGCGGGTTCGCAGCGGCAGTTCCTTTGGGAGCTGGAAATAATCCCTTTGGCGTAGTGGCCGCCGATTTCACCGGCGACGGCAAACTGGATTTCGCGGTGGCGAATAATGGTTCACCATTCGCTTCGATTCTTATAAATGGTTTTCCTAAGGGATTGTCATCATTCACATCGGTTTCGGCCGCGGATGGCAGTCCGGGCCTCGCGCCGGAATCGCTGGTCTCCGCCTACACCCCGGGCATTTCTGGCTTCGAAGGCTCCGCGGGATTTCCGATTCCCACCACACTGGCCGGGCTCATGATTAACGTCGAGGACAGTGAAGGAGTATCGCGTCTGGCCCCTATGTTGTTCGCTTCTCCTTCACCGTCTCAGATTAATTTCCAGATCCCGGAAGGCACGCACACCGGCACAGCCACACTCACCATCCTGAACGGAACAGCGTCCGCCATGGTGGAATATGCGGCCGTGACATCGGTGGCGCCGTCTCTCTTCAGCGCCGATTCCAGCGGTAGCGGACCAGCCGCGGCCACCGCCGTCAGCGTGAGCGGATCGAGCGTGCAGACTCCCTTGGCTGTGTATCAATGCGAGCTGGTTTGCAATACCGTGCCGATCGTTCTCGGTCCGGATGCACAGGTGGTTGTTTCGTTTTTCGGCACGGGCATTCGCGGGGCCGGCGGTTCGAATGTCAGTTGCAGCATTCATGGCGTGAACGTTCCGGTGCAATATGCGGGCCCGCAGCCGGCGTTTGCCGGCCTGGACCAAATTAATGTCGCCTTGCCGCTTTCGTTGAAGGGAAGCGGCCAATCCGAAGTCATCGTGACGGCCGATGGCCATGCATCGAATACGGTCCTGATAAATATTCAGTAGATATGGCTGCCATCATCTCGCTGCTTCGTGCGGTTAATGTAACCGGATACAACAAGGTGAAGATGGACGCGCTTCGGGAACTCTATGAGTCGCTCGGATTGCGCGGCGCGCAAACTTACATTCAGAGCGGGAACGTGGTTTTCCGGACCGAGGCCAAGGATCTGGCTCGTCTTCAAAAGCGCATCGAGGACGCCATCGAAAAGAGCTGTGGATTTCGCACCGGCGTGGTGCTTCGTTCCTCGGCCGAGCTGAAAGATATCATTCGCCGAAACCCTTTCGCGAAACGGTCCGGCATTGAGCCGAACAGACTGGTGGTCAGTTTCCTAACCGGCGCGCCAGCCCCGGAGTCTAAGCAGAGGATCGCGCAGATAAAGGTTGGCCCCGAGGAACTCGTCCTGGACGGACGCGAGCTTTACATCTATTACGGCGGCGGCATCGGCAGCTCAAAACTAACGCCCGCGGTGATCGAGAGAGCGCTGAAGGTGTCCGGCACAGCCAGAAACTGGAACACAATAACAAAATTGCTAGAGATGGCAGAGAACCTTTAGCTCGATGGCCCGGCGCTGGCTCCTTTGGATCGCTGCTCTGGCCGCGATCGTTTTCCTGCTGATTCCTCCGCTCTACCACGGCTGGACTCATGTCGAGACGGATTTCCCCAATTACTACACGGCCGCGAAAATGTTCCGCCAGCGCCTGCCGATGCGCGATTTATATGATTGGACGGCATTTCAGCGCCAAATGAACTACGCGGGCTGGGGCTTGCAGTTGGGCGGCTATATTCCGCACACGCCGCTGACCGCGCTTCCTATGGTCCCGCTCGCCGGTTTCCGACCCATGACTGCCAAGCGCGTGTGGCTCTCGCTCAGCCTGCTATTCCTTGCGGCCGCAATCTGGATTCTCGCGCGGCTCACTCATTTGCCGGCGCCGGGCTTGATCATTCTGGCGCTGGCGGGTCACAACGCGTTGGCTGGGAATTTTGAGCTTGGCCAATATTATTGTTTTCTGCTGTTCGTTATGACCGTCAGTTTCTGGCTACTGCTGAGCCGGCGCGAGTTTTCCGCGGGCCTGCTGCTGGGCGCCATCTTCATTCTCAAGTTGTACGCCGGGCCATTTCTTTTCTATTTCGCGTGGAAGCGGCGCTGGCGGCCGTTAACGGGAATGCTGGTCGCGGGCGCGGCTCTCGCGCTCTGCTCCATCGCGTGGTTCGGCTGGAAGGACCATCTCTTCTACCTCACCGACGTTCTGCCGCGCGCCGCCGCCGGTGAACATATCGATCCCTATGCCACAGGGATGCCGACCATTTTGAATATGCTGCGCCATCCGTTCGAGATGGAGCCGGAGTTGAATCCAAGCCCGCTGCTCGACGCGCCTGCACTTGTGTTTTTCCTGCAACCATTGCTGACGCTGTCCATCCCGGCTTTCTGCCTGATCGCGCTCCCTCGAGACAAAATTCTTGCGCCTGCCGAACTGGCCTGGTTCCTGATCATGCTGGTCCTGGTCTCGCCGAGCCGCGCCTTCTACGTGACGATAATCCTGCTGCTGCCCATTGCATTTCTTCTCGAAAAAGCCAGCCTCCGCCGCAGGATCTGGCTAATCGCCGCGTATCTCGCGGTAACCATCTCGCTGCCCTCCGCGTGGGAACCGTTCTTCCCCACCGTGTGGGTTCTCCTGGCCCTATACATCACTCTGGGAATCCCGTACTGGCGCAATCTTCGCCCGTCGATCGCCACCGCGGCCGCAGTCGCAATCGTCGCCGCTTCGGCGCTATCGGCATCGCGCCGCATGGCCAGCTATCATCGCGAGCCGCCCCAGAAATTCGAGCGCGTCGCATTCGAAAAGGACGCCATCTACTCGGCCACTCCCGCAGTTTCCGCCGACGGCGTGGTCTACGAATCCATCGCGGACGATCGCTACCTGTTGAAGCACTGGAACCACGGAGCCATCGAAAGTTTCCCGTTTGACGGACTGGCCTTCCATCCCTCCGTCGCCGCGCAAGGCGGTGCAATTTATTTCGAGCTGGTTTCGGGCGGCCACTCTCGCCTCATGGTTTACGATCGGGAAACCAAAGCACTCGACCAGTTGGTTTCTTCCGGGTACGAACCCACCCATCCGGCAACATCTCCCGACGGCGGCACCCTCGCGTTTGTCGGGCTCGATCGGATCATCCTCTACCGCAGCGGCGGTGCGATGGGCGTCATCCCAGGTCCCACGCCGGTCCACGATGTGGCGTGGTTTCCCGATAGCGAAAGAACGGTTTATTCCGCGGGAGCATCCGGCGGCTCGCAAATTTTCGCCATGGTGCCCGGTGGAACTCCGGAGCAACTCACGCGCGATTCGGGCGATCACACCGAGCCCGCTATATCTCCGGATGGAAAGTGGCTGGCCTTCACGCTCGCTCGGGGTGGGACGCGACAGATATGGATCCAGAATTTCGCTTCGGGAAGGCACGTGGCCGTGACGGAAGGCGCTTGCAACAGTTTCTCGCCGGCCTGGGAGCCCGGTTCCCGCGCACTGATCTTCGCTTGCGATTGTCAGCGCGGTATTGGACTCCCGGCGCTGTTCCGGGCACGGTTGGATTCGGTCGTCCGCCGAAAAATCGCCGACTCCGTTGAAGACGCCGGGACCGTTCGGTTGGCAGGCGAAAGCGCCTGCCCCACTGGGAGCCGACGTGGGGCAGGCGCTTTCGCCTGCCAACCCCAACTTTCCGCACCGCGTCTTCATCACCTTTGGGCCAGCAGGCCGATGCCGGCCCTGAGGGAGCCGGGGCCTGGAATCGACCTGATTCGGCCACGCTTCCGGGCGGGGAGTGTTGCAGTTTTACCACATACGAAACTTTACAAAGCTTTTTAAATCAAAAGGCTAGCGGGTAGTGTTACTCACTGCTAGAATGGAACGTTCAGTTTGTCAATCAACCGTAACACCGTGGCTTTCGCCAGTAGGCCTTGGGGAGGCGTCTGTGCGATTTGAAACCACCCTGCAACGTCCCGCCGAGGCTCGTGGAATCGGCTTGCATAGCGGGGTTCCTGTCTCTATTCGCATTCTTCCCGCGCCGCCCTCTACCGGCATCGTTTTCATTCGCACCGATCTCGACAATTTCCCCATCCCGGCCAGTTGGCGCTATGTCGCGCGAGTGAGTTACGCCACCAGCCTGATGCGCCAAGGCGTGCTGATTTCCACCACCGAACATCTGCTCAGCGTGTTTTACAGCATGGGCGTGGACAACGCATATGTGGAGATCGACAATCTGGAAGTCCCCATTCTGGATGGCAGCGGGCGACCTTACGTGGAGCTGCTTCGCGCCGCCGGATTGAAATCGTATCGAAGACGCAAGCGCTTCCTCAGAATCCGCCGCCCGGTGACAGTGGAAGCCGGCTCCAAACGCATTTCCATCCTGCCGTCTGACCGGTTTCTGCTCACCTGCGACGTTTTCTACGACCATCCTTTGATCGGCCGCCAGGCGCTGGATATGGAAGTGACGCCGGAACGCTATGCCGAGGAGATCGCGCCGGCGCGCACTTTCGGATTCGCGCATGAGCTGGCCCAGATGCGCGATATGGGACTGATTCGCGGCGCTTCGCTGGACAACGCCATCTGTTTCGATGGCGCAACCGCGCGCAATCCCGAGGGTCTCCGGTTTCCGGACGAATGCTGCCGGCACAAAGCTCTCGATCTGATCGGCGATCTGGCGCTGATCGGCAAGCCGCTGCTCGGCCACGTGATCGCCGAACGCGCCGGACACGCCATGCACACGGCGCTGGTGGCTCGCATCATGTCCGATCCCTCGCTCTACGAAATGCTGAGTTTCGACCAACTGGCCACTCGCGTAGCACACGCTCTGGTATCGTAGGAAAGTTTCTGGTTCCGTCCCCTCGCTCACGCGCGGGGCTACTGCATCTGATGTCGTCAACGCGCGGGGGTTGCGGTATCCGATAACTGGATTTGTAGCCCCGGGCGTGAGCAAGGGGACCAGTCAGAAACCAGGAAACGAGAAACCGATTCCGTTGCTCACCGTCCCGAATCTGGTAACGCTGCTCCGGCTAATGTTCGCGCCCTTCGTCGCCGCTGACATCCTGGACGGCTACTACCGCCGCGCCATCGCTCTTTGCTTCGTCGCCGGACTCACCGATGTCATCGACGGACTGCTGGCCAGGAAAATGGGCGAGGCCACGCGAGCGGGCGCCTATCTCGATCCCATCGCCGACAAGATTCTGTTGAGCGCGATCTATGTCGCTCTGGGAATCGCCCATGCCATCCCCTGGTGGATGGTGGCAATCGTCTTCGGCCGGGATATTTTGATTCTGGGGATGGCGGTCTACGGAATTCTATTCACCTCGATACGGAAATTCCCGCCCTCGGTGTGGGGCAAGCTCAGTACGTTTTTCCAGATTTCCGCCGCATTGATGGTAATGTGTTCCCGCGCCGGATTTCCCGCCCCCGTAACCCTCTCAATCTGGCTGATGCTGGCCGCTACTGGCTGGAGCGGCATCCACTACGCCTGGCGCGGTATTACCCTGCTCAGATCGAACACGAACTGACTGCGCCGGGCTAGTCCTGGTACCTGAGGCTCGAATTCCCCGCTAAATTTCTCTTCGATTTCCGCATGAACATGTTAGGAGGAGATAAAGAGATGAATACCTTCCGCAATGTAATTTCGGCGACACTTTGGGTTGGAATCGTGACCAGTGGAGCAGATTGTCTTCGGGCCAACGTGATTCCGATAAGCCCGATTACCGTCGACGCGGTCAGCAATACTGGAGTTTCGTTCGAATATTTAGGGACGCTGACCCAAAATGACGTACTGGGACTAACTGTCAGCGACGATCCTTGCCTGCAATCGGGACCTGCTTACTGTGTTAATGGGGCAGGCGTCGTAACCGTGAAGGGAACCTCCCCGGTTGGCGCCGCGACTACTTTCACGGGCCCCGTCGCAGGAGTGACAGGGACCTGGGATTTTGGCGCGCTCCTTATGGAGATTTCCGGGACCAGCACAGAAGTCCAGCTCTTTCCGGCCGACACAGCCGACGGTTTGGGAAGCGCAACTCCGCCTTTGGGACTGACGCTGCCTTTGACCACGCTTTCCGCGCTCGGCTTCCCAATCTTCAGCGAGGTTGACCCGACCATTACTTTCATCCTGGCCGACAATCTATATACGGACAACTCCGGCCATTTTAATTTGGCGCCGGTGCCTGAGCCATCAACAATCGGGATGCTTGGGTTTCTGATTTGTGCTTTAGCCGTGGTAGTTCGCCGAAGGCGAGTTACAACAGTCGTTTGATCTCCGCCGGCGGGAGGCGCCCTCCACGATTAAGTCAATGACAACGAAGCGAGCGGGACACCGATCGCGCTACACTTACGAATGATTTGCTTAATAGCGGCAAACAATTGCGTTTCTTTCTGCCTCAAGTGTGGTGAAAATGCGCCTATCCTTGCTCGCTACTTTTTTCATAAACGCGTTCGCCATCGCGTTGGCCCAGAACCCGCTGCCGCAATTCGAGGTCGCGACTGTCAAATCGCCTGGGCCGCAGGATCACAGCATCATTCAGTACAACTATCCCGGCGGCAGAATTGTAATCAGCCTATACACGTTCGGGCAGCTTCTTCATGAAGCGCTCGGAGTGCAGCGATTCCAAGTGGTGGGCGCTCCGACGTGGATCGACTCAGAGCCGTTCATGATCGAGGGCAAGCCACCCGCATCGTCGAAGCTAAGCTCGTTCACACCGTCGAACCACGAGGCGCCGCTAATCGAGGAACAGCGGCAGATGCTGCTCGCGTTATTGATCGATCGATTCCAACTGAAATTTCATCGCGATTCAAAGGAAGGTGATGTGTATCTGCTCACCAAAGGTCCGCACCAGCCGATGTTCCAGCCTCCGCAGCACCCGGAATCTCGGATGTTCTTCGCCGGGCTATTCGGCGCGAGCGGAACGGTGTCAGGTGGCAACGCGACGATGGAGTTTATCGCCTCCCAACTCAGCCGGTCGATGGGCCGTCCAGTGATCGATCGAACGGGCCTGACTGGACCATTCGATTTCAGGCTGGAGCATGTTTACGATCCGGACGAAGAGGCAGACCCGGTGACGATCGCCCAGAGGACCGTGCGCGCGTTGGGACTGAAACTGGAACGCTCGCGCGGGCCGGTGGAGATGATCGTCATCGATCATCTGGAGAAACCTTCGGCGAACTGACGGCGCCCGTGTTGCCAACCCCTACGGCTTGGGCGTTGGAAGTGAGGTCAGTCAGATCGGTCATTGGATACCAAACGGCGTTCCTTGCGTTTTCAAGCAGCCGCTGAACCGAAGTTGGATCATCCACGCGCAGATAGGGTGTGGCTCGCTTGCCGGTCTCCCCAGTGTCAAGAAATGTCCACACCGGCTTCGGGCCGAAAAACGTCCGCTCCGGGCGGCGCAGATTCAGGAGTAGTTCATGCCTTCTTACGATTTCCACCCTACCCAACGCCGTCAACGCCACAGCGCGTATATCTTTGCGCCGCGGGCCCAGGGCCAGTGGCAGCCGCTTATCGGTGGGGGCATAGGCTGTGTTCCGTGCCGAGCGCAGCCGAAACCAGCATAAGAATACTGGAAGAATGAAGAACCACCCTGCACTACAAAACAGTTCAACTCGAAGCCAGAGCGGACGCTGCTGTCCCTTCAAGGAGACGTCATGAAGTAACATGAACGCCACAAACCACAGCACGCTGGCAACGATTGCAAGGCGCGTCAGGAGGCTCCTGCTGAAAATTGGTTGGCGCTGATGTGACCAGACCATGCGCTCCCCAGGATTCAGAACGCCCATGAGCAAGGCAGAACCGTCCATCCTAGGAGAATCGGCACGCCCTCTGAGCGAGTTTAGGCAGTCTCCGGACTCTCTCGATCGCTGCCGCTTGTGCCAGGCTAAACGCTCGGGCCTATCGCAAGACCGATTGACGGCAGGGGAGACAGGGGGATTTGAAAGTGCCCCCGTTGGCGCGTCATGCGGTTTTCCAGAGGATGGACGAAGCGCGAACGCACCAAGCTAGCCACGTCTATACGGCTCGGGCGTGTCGGGAAGCATTTGCAGCCAAGCATGAGGTACGAAGCCCTTCCACAAGCTTATTTCGGAGGCTCGTAGTTGCACGGGTGTGCGGCGCCGGAACGTATGTATGCGAAACTCGCGGCGTCCCATTTGTACGTCGTGCAGGTTATCGATTTGAAGTTGCGGGCATCAGCCAGATCCCAATCTACGTTTACTTCTCTTTCGAACGCCGCCTTCGCTTCCACCAGTTGACCGCTTCTGAACCATCGGTGCTCGTAAAGACAAGTATCGGTCCCGACCGGGCACGCGCGTCTTCGGCTTATGAACGACAGCGTCTTCCTCAGCTCGCCACCCTTTAAAGTGAAACGCGCCTCTGTCTGCTCGTAGAGACCAGTGCCTCCGCCACTCGCTCGTGATACTAAGTCCGGAATGCCATGATGTGTGTATTCGACGCGGACAAAATCATCCAGAAGCGTAGAGTCTTCGTACTTGCACCAGCATTCGAAGACGGCGATGCGCTCCCATGCGTTCACTGAAGGTACCGCGACGGCAGCGTATGCATAAGACATAGCTTCGACCATGACGATTGCCTGCTTGGCGCGGCCCTCGCCCGGGGACGCGTAGCGTAATTCGATCTCATCCGGACCGACGTCGGCGAAAAGCTCCTCGGCACCTACGAGCCGCAGCGCCTTCAGCCGCACAGCCTTGTCTTGGGACCGCAGGTCACCGACGAGCGATTCCGGAGAGGTCCACGCCGCATGAGTGTGGTTGACCCGAAGGTCGTCGATCTGTTCCCAGGAAGACTGCTGCTGGGCGGAAGCAACCATGCACGACCACGTCAGCAGCAGGATCGCGAAACGGGTGGGAAATTCCCAAAGAGCGGGCCACTGATTTGAGCTGGGATTGTTCTCTTCCATTATCGTTCTCCCGCGCGGGTTCCGACGGCATACTCCTTAGTATGGTTGCCTCGGGCATGCAATCTATCCCGGGCTAATTCTATGACTAAGAAGTTGGGGGGACGCGATTGCGCTTTCATATGGCCGGTATGATGCCATCAGTTCAGGCGTGCATTCTGCCAAATGAATTATCGCAAAGCGTGCCACGATGCTCCCGGCCCGGAAACCCAATGGCGCGCCAGCGGAGGGGGGGCACTTCCAAATCCTCCCATCTCTTATCCCCAAGACCGATTGACGTGCGCCCAGCGCCGGGGTAGTCTGAAAGTGTGCCTGTTCCCATCACCCGCTATCAAGTGTCCACGCATTATCTGTGGGCCGGGTTTGCGGCGCTGGCTCTAACCGGGTTTTCCTTCTGGATGTCTTTCGTCTGGCCGCTGGCCTGGATTGCCACCGGCCTCTTCTCCATTTCGGCTGCCCTGGTGCTCTATCTGGCCTTGCGCCCCGCCGTCGAGATCTACGACAGCCACCTGAAAATCGGACAAGCAGCCATCCCCTGGAAGCATATCCGCAGGCTCGATCGCAGTTCCAACGTCCCGCTGATGGTGCGGCTGACCCTTTCCGACAAGACTCGCATTCTGATGGTCTATCCAAGTGACCCCCAGTCCTCCAATAGCCTGCTGCGCCAATTGCGCCGTCATGCTCGCGAAGCGCTGATCGATGGCGTTCCGTACCGGCAGTTTTGGGGCGAGCCCGCCCATGCGGCTCCGGCGCGAAAAACGGTGCAGACTCCGCGCTACCCGCTGTTGTTGCCCGACGACGAAGCGGAGGTGGAGCGCATGTTCCAGCGGCTGAAGTCGGTGGGGCATTTCGATCAGAAGACGTCCCCGGAGGACAAGTAGCTCGCGGGTGCCCGGCACTCTGCGACGTTTTCGTTGGCTGCTCGCGTTTGGCGCCGCCGCAGTTCTGATAGTCGTTACGTATCCCATTTGGCTTGCCGCGCTGGGCGGCTACCTGGTGCACAGCGACGCCGCCGTCCCCGCTGAGATGATTGTGGTGCTAGCCGGGGATTTCACCGGTAGCCGTATTTTTACCGCCGGCGGTTTAGTGCGGCAGGGGTTCGCCGGGAAGGCGCTGATCAGCGGACCGGCTGGAGTTTACGGCATCTATGAGAGCGATCTGGCCATCGCGCTAGCGGTTCGTAACGGCTATCCGGCTGCTTATTTTGTGCCGTTTCCTAACAATTCCAAATCCACAGCGTCCGAATCGGAAGCGGTGATTTCCGAGCTAAGGAGGTTGCACGTCCACAAGATCGACCTGGTTACCAGCAATTTTCATACGCGGCGGGCAGCCCGGATCTTTCGAGCGCTGGCGCCCGATATCGAAGTCCACGTGGTGGCTGCGCCGGACCAGTATTTCACTCCCGGCGGCTGGTGGAAGGAACGCGAAGGCCGCAAGACTTTCTTTATGGAGTGGGCGAAAACCGTGGGCGCCTGGTTGGGAATGTAATTTGTGAAGTGGGGCAGGCGCTTCCGCCTGCCAGCCGGCGCCGTTGAACTTACTTTATGTGGAGCGTATTCAAAACCGTCGGGCCTCATCTATGGCGCTACCGCCGCGGATTGGCGCTGGGCATGGGATCGCTGCTGCTAAAGGATATTATCAGCGCGTCGCTGCCGCTGATAATCCGCGGAGGCGTAGATTGGCTGACATCGGGTTTCAAGATCGAGATCGTCGTTAAATTCGCCGCGATCCTGGTGGGCCTTTCGCTGCTTAAAGGGATCTTCCAGTATTGGATGCGCGTGATCCTGATTGGCATCTCCCGTGATATTGAATTCGATCTTCGCAATCAGCTCTTCTCGCACCTGGTCAAGCTCTCTTCCGATTTCTACGCCCGCTATCGCACCGGCGACATCATGGCGCGTTCCACCAACGATCTGAACGCGGTGCGCATGATGCTGGGCCCGGGAATCATGTACTGGACCGAGACCATGTTTACGGCCGCCCTCTCCATCGCCGTTATGATGTCGGTGGATTGGAGGCTCACGCTGGTTTGCCTGGTCCCGGCGCCGCTGGTGAGCATCGCGGTGATGCTATTCGGCAAACGCATTCACGACCGCTTCGAAGTGATCCAAAAGATGTTTTCCGATATCAGCAGCCGCGTGCAGGAAAACCTGTCCGGCGTCCGGGTCATCCGCGCTTACGCCCAGGAAAAAGCGGAGCTGCATAAGTTCGAGCTGCTCAACCAGGATTACGTAGCCCAGAACATCCGCCTGGCCCGCCTTTCCGCTTTGTTCATGCCGCTGCTGCAAGCCCTGATCAGCATTTCCTTCCTGATGGTTCTTTTGGCCGGGGGCTATCAGTTGCTGGAACATCGCATCTCGCTGGGCAGCTTTGTCATGTTCAATACCTATATGGGAATGTTGGTTTGGCCCATGATCGCCATCGGCTGGGTGGTGAATTTAATGCAGCGCGGCAAAGCTTCATGGGAAAGAATCATGCAGCTCATGCGGGAGAAGCCGGCCATATTCGCGGGCGAGGCCGAGGAAGCCGGGGGGGAAGCCGGGGAAGTCAAGGAAGTCCGTGGGGCGCTGCGATTCGAGGATGTTGAGGTGAAGTACCCAGCGGGACTGGCGCTGAAGAAAGTAGATCTGGAGATCGCCGCGGGGGAAACAGTCGCTATTGTCGGACATACCGGCAGCGGGAAGAGCACGCTGGTGAGCCTGATTCCACGCTTGATTGATCCCACCCGCGGCCGGGTGTTGCTGGACGGCGTGGACTTGCGCGATCTCGATCCGGAATGGGTGCGCAGCCACATAGGATTCGTCCCTCAGGAGACGTTTCTGTTCAGCGCCACGCTGGCCGACAACATCGCGTGGGGCGTGAAAGAGGCAACGCCGGAAGAGATCTCGCGCGCGGCGGATTTGGCCGGCCTGGCTCCCGACATCGCCGGTTTTCCAGCCGGCTATCAAACCATGATCGGTGAGCGCGGGCTTACGCTTTCCGGCGGCCAGAAACAGCGCGTGGCCATCGCGCGGGCCATTTTGCGCGATCCCCGCATCCTCATTTTGGACGACGCCTTATCGAGCGTGGACACCCTAACCGAGGAGAGCATCCTTACCGGCTTGGCGGGCGTGATGCGCGGCCGGACCACGATTCTGATCTCGCACCGCGTCTCCACGGTGCAAAATGCTCACCGGATCTACGTCATCGAACACGGAGAAGTAGCCGAACAAGGTACCCATGACCAACTGGTCGCAAGCGGAGGCTACTACGCGGACCTGTATCATAAGCAATTGTTGGAAGAGGAGCTGGAGGCAATTTGAGAAAAATGCACCGGCTCCCTCACGGTCGCGGTTCGGTATCAACGCAGCGGTCGCGGTTCAGAAAGACTGTGTTACCGAACCGTGACCGTGAGGGAGCCGGTGCCTTGAAACTTAACCCGAACTTCCGGCCATGCGATGTCGTAACAGAAAAGCGAGGTGTGATTTATGCTTAGAACCCTATTTCAACTGTCGGTGGCCGGCGCAATGCTGAGCACCGCGCTGCTGGCTGACGACTGGTCGAAGAAGTTCACCATCGCTGGCCATCCCGAATTGCGCGTCGACACCAATGACGGCGCGGTGACGGTACGCACCTGGGATCACAAAGAAATATCGGCCCGCGTAACTACCGTCGGTTGGAAAATTGGATCGGGCGAAGTCACCGTCACCGACCATCAGACGGGTGACCGTGTTGAGCTGGAAGTGCGCATTCCGCATCGCGTCTTCGAGGTCAGCTTTGGACACCGCTCCGTCCGCGTGGAAATTGATGTACCGCGTGAAATCCGCACCGATATTCATACCGGTGACGGCGGCATCACCGTGGATGGGCTGCACGGGGAAACGCGGCTGTCCACTGGCGACGGCCACATTGAAGCCGATCGGTTGGATGGGACGCTGGATGCCCAGACGGGCGACGGGCGGTTGCGCGTACGCGGGCGTTTCGATACGCTCGATCTCCATACCGGCGACGGAAGCATTGACGCCGAGATCGAGAGCGGTTCGAAAATATCGTCCGAATGGAGGGTGCGAACGGGCGACGGTCACATTACACTACGATTACCGTCAAATTTCGCCGCTGATCTGGATGTCCACACCGGCGATGGCCACATTGATTCAGACCTGCCCGTAACTATCTCAGGTTCGCGGCGCGAGAATGAACTTCGCGGCAAGCTAAACGCCGGCGGACCGCCGCTGGTGGTTCGCACCAACGACGGGTCCATCCGGCTGGAGCGTTTGTAGGGCCGTCCCCGTGGGACAATCCTCCGGATTGTCGGCAAGCAGGAGGCTTGCCCCACGCGCAGCGATTAGTTGTTATTGACTTGCACTTTGATCGATTTCGGCTTGGCGATCTCTTTCTTCGGCAGGGTCACTGTCAACACCCCACCCTGGTAGTCCGCTTTCACGTTTTCACTATCCACGCTATCCGGGACTGTGAAGTACCTTACGAACGAACCATAGCTGCGTTCCATTCGATGGAATCCTTTGTTGTTCTCCTCGCGCTCGAACTTCCGCTCACCTTTCAGCGACAGTGTTCCGTTCTCAATCCGGATGTCGATATCCTTGAAAGCTACGCCCGGAACATCGGCCTTGAGCACTAACTCATTGTCTGTCTCGAAGATATCGACAGACGGCGCCCACGGACGCGCGGCAGTTTGATCACTGAACAGACGGTTCACGGTGTCCTGAAACAGCCGTAACCCGGCTGGAAACTCATCGGAATCCACGAACGGTGAATACTTTACAACTGGCATGACTTAAAGTCCTCCTTTGTTTATATGACTCTTACACAAGTATAAAATCTTAGTGATAACTTGTCAATATATCTTAGCTAAAAATATTATTGCCGTTTTGTGCATCTAGGACCAAAATGGTCGGGTATAATGATTGTGAGACAAGCTTATGGCTTTCCCTCGGGGAACTCGACGTGCTCAACGACAGTGCGGATACTGATTCCACGATGCAACTGAGTGTCAATAGACAAGCTAACTGGCGAAATGCCCCAGCTGCGCCCCAGACGCTGGCCCAGCTCAAAGAAGGTGAATCCGGGACGTTGGATCGCTTGGACGTTCCCGAAGATGTGGCGCGGCGTTTGATGGAACTTGGTTTTCTCCCAGGTCACACTGTCGTTCCTGCTCGCAGCGCGCCAGGCGGAGAACCGCGAGTTTACCGCGTGGATGGTTCCGAAGTGGCGCTGCGGCGCGAGACCGCGTCGCGATTGATTCTCCGCGCTCCCTCGAAAAAGCCTTGCCAGGCAATTGAACCATGAGCGATTGCCACAGTTGCAGCGGTTGTGCGGTAGCTACTGCTCCCATACCGGCGCGCCCGGCAGTCCGGCCGCATGTGGTGGCTATCATCGGTCCGCCGAACTCTGGAAAATCAACCCTGTTTAATCGTCTGACGGGACTTCGGCAAAAAGTGGCGAACTTCCCGGGCGTCACCGTGGAGCAGCGCATCGGCCGCGCCAAAATGAACAATCACCGCGAGGTGATTCTAGTGGACTTGCCAGGCGTGTACAGCCTGAATCCGCGCTCGGAAGACGAACAAGTCACGCGCGACGTCCTCACCGGCCAGATGCAGGATGTCCCCAAGCCGGACGCTGTACTGCTGATTCTGGATAGCACCAACCTGGGCCGCCATCTGGTGCTGGCCGCTCCTATTCTCAGCTTGAAACTGCCCACGCTGGTGATCCTCAACATGGCCGACGATCTTTCCAGCCGCGGCGGCCAGATCGACACCGGAGAACTTGCCAGCCAGCTGGGAGCGCCGGTCGCGCTGATCAGTGCATCCAAGGGCGATGGCGTGGAAAAGGTGTTCCAGTTCATGGTGGGAACGTCGGCCGGGACCACGTCCCTCACGCCGCCCAAGCTGGAACTTCCCATCCTGCAAGACGTCCCCCGCTGCCGGCAATGGGCGCGCGAAGTGGGTATTGGCGCCGCGTATCAAGCGCCCACTCCCCCTTTGTGGACGCGCCGCCTGGATGCCGTATTCCTGCATCCGGTGTTTGGACCGCTGATCTTTCTGGCGGTGGTCGCGGGTGTGTTTCAGACCATCTTCCGTGGCGCGAAACCGCTCATGGATGGGTTGCAGTCGCTCGTCCAGATGTCCGGCCACTGGATCGGCAGCGTTCTCCCGACCGGCATCTTCCGTTCGTTATTGGTGGAAGGGGTTTGGAACGGCGTAGGCTCAGTGATAGTTTTTCTGCCCCAGATTCTGCTGCTGTTTTTGTTCATCGGAATTCTGGAGGATTCCGGCTACCTGGCGCGCGCGGCACTGATCGCGGATCGCACCATGGCGAAGTTCGGGCTGCAGGGAAAATCGTTCATTCCGCTGCTCTCGGCCTATGCCTGCGCGGTTCCCGCCATCATGGCCACCCGCACCATCGAAAGCAAACGCGACCGGTTGGCCACCATCTTGATCGCACCGTTCATGACATGTTCGGCGCGCCTGCCGATATACTTCCTGATCATCGCCGCGTTTATCAAAGAGCGCCCCTTCCTGGGACCATTCCTGGGAACGCAGGCCGCCGCTCTGCTGGGGCTATACGCGCTGGGATTTCTTGCAGCCATCGTGACCGCACGTTTGCTGAAATCATCCGTTCTCAAAAGCGAGCGCACTCCATTCATGCTGGAGATGCCGCCTTACCGGATGCCCACGCTGCGGTCCCTGGTTCTGCGTATGTACGACCGTTCCAAGGTCTTTCTGCATCGCGCCGGGACAGTGATTTTAGTTTGCGCCGTGGTGCTGTGGGTTCTGGCCCATCTCCCGCTCCAAAACGGCCAGCCGCCCAATATTTCGGACAGCTACGCAGGCATGATCGGCCACGCCGTGGAACCGGTGATCAAACCCCTGGGATTTAACTGGAAGATCGGCATTGGACTGATCAGCTCGATCGCCGCGCGCGAAACCATCGTGGCGACATTTGGGACCATTTATGGCATGGAGGGCACATCAGACTCAGTGGGGCTCCAGAAAGCCCTGCAAAATGAGCTAACGCCCGGCGGCGCTTTCGCCTTGCTGGTCTTCTTCGCGTTCGCCATGCAGTGCATGTCCACCATCGCCGTAGTCCGGCGAGAAACTGGAGGCTGGAAATGGCCGGCCGTCCAGTTCGCCTACATGACCGTAGTCGCCTATGTGTGCGCCATGGTCGCTAACGTAGCTGTGCGCTCGGGATTGTTCACGTAGCAATAGGTCGATTTGTCCCCTCGCTCACGCGCGGGGCTACGTTACAGCGCGATCCAATGTCAGCGGGCCAGAATTGTAGCCCCGCACGTAAAGTAAGGGGACAATTTTCAACTTCCCCTTGAACAAAACCCTGCCACGGGACGTATTATGAAAAAGAACTGGAGAGGTGTGCCATGATCCGGATTTTGAACGCCCTGCTACTATTCGCCGCAATCGGTCTCACGCTTCGCGCCGACACCCAACACTTCCGCTGGCAGGACGACGGCTTTTTCTCGCGCATGGACCTCGAAATGCGCGGCACGGTGGAGTTCACTGACAACGATTCGGATGTCAAAAGCATCTCGAGCGACGGCTATTTCCGCCTGGAACAATGGTCCACTGGGCCGGCCCGGACCTATCTGGTGCGCCCCGGATCCAATGGCATTGAGCGCCTTTATTCGGTGGATGGCGTATCCAAAGCTCTGGATGCTGACGGCCGGGCTTGGCTCGCCCGCATACTTCCGGAAGTGATTCGCGAATCCGCGGTCGGCGCGCCGGAGCGCGTGAAGCGCATCCTGCACCAGCAGGGCGCCGGCGGAGTGCTGGCGGAGATCAATAAGATTCGCAGCGACCATTCGCGCCGCGTCTACATCGAAAGCTTGCTCGACTATGGCAGCCTGAACGTCGAGGACCTGCGCGAATCCATGCGGCTTGGCCGCAAAATTTCGTCCGACGGCGAAAAGGCCGGCCTGCTGATCGCCGCCGCCCCGCATTACCAGACCTCTGCAACCCGCGAATCGTTCTTCGACTCGGTGGATTCCATCAGCTCCGACGGAGAACACCGGCGCGTGCTGGCTTCGGTGTTGGAACGCTACGGCCCCGATCGCGAAACGTTGGCGCTGGCTTTACGCTCCGCCAAACGCATTTCATCCGACGGCGAAAAGGCCACTGTTCTGATTCAGGCCGCTGATTTCCGGCTGATGGAAGATACTGCGAGAACCAATTATTTCCGCGCCGCCGATAGCATCAGCTCCGACGGCGAGCACGCTAAAGTGTTGTCGGCCGTCATCAAGAAAAACGCCGACAAAGATATTCTGGTGCGCAGCCTGCGCTCCGCATCGGGCATCAGCTCGGATGGCGAGAAACGTGCCGTGCTGACTGAAGCCGCCGCCGTTTATGTGGACGATGCCATCGTTCGCCGAGCGTTCTTCGATACGGCCGGCACGGTTAGTTCCGACGGAGAGCGGCAGCATGCATTGTCCGCGCTGTTGAAGAAAGCGGACTGGAGCGCCGACACTTTGCGCGAGGTCGCCAGGTCAGCCTCAAAAATGTCTTCCGACGGGGAAAAGGCCACGGTGCTGGTTTCTCTTGCCGACGCTGCTCCCAAGCAGCCGGAAATTTCAGAAGCGCTCATGGCCGCTGCGGATTCCATCAGCTCCGACGGCGAGCACAAGCGCGTGTTGATGGCCGCGCTGAATGCGGGAACGCTCTCGCGCGACAGCGTGGTTCTGGTTATTCACTCCGCAGAGCGAATTAACTCCGACGGCGAAAAGGCGCAAGTACTGGCACGCGCGGCCCAGCGTTATTCGCATGACCCGCAGGTTGCTTCGGCACTGCGTAGCGCCGCGAAATCCATTTCATCGGACGGCGAATATCGCCGGGTGATGGCTGCTCTGGATCGCGGCAACACCCTCTAGCCCATCGGCACGAATTGTAGTCATCGAGGGGACCACCCGCAAACCTACCAGCCCATCTTCGGCCGCGCCAACCAATCCATCCCCTCATCCCCGATCGGCGCACCCGGAGGCGCGTCCGGAGCCGCCTGCGGCTTAACCGGCTCCGCCGGACGATCCAGAAATCGCTTGATATCGGCCGCCAGCAGCGTGTTCTGTGCCGAGTCAGCCTCGCCTTTCGCAATCTCAGCCCGCAGCCGGTTGCCCAATTTCGCCAGTTTCAATGATGCGATGGCGCGTACCTGGCTGTTTGGCGCGCCCGTTGCCAGCCACATCACGCGATCCACCAGCACGCGTTCCTCGGCGCGCCGGATCTCGGCTTCGTAAGGAGAAGCAACCGCGGCGTCAAAGACTGCCTTGGTCAGCCGATCGATAACTTCTTCCAGGCCGGGCAGCGACGGATCCAACGCGTGCTGCGCCACCATCCGTGACGAACGGTCCAGCTCCAGCACAAAACCGATGGTCACATCCGACGCGATTGTAGCCGGGCTGAGCGGATCGAATCCATCGCCCGTGGTGCGCGGAAACAACTCGCGGTGCCGGCCGAACCCCGGCGGCCGCGGCGGAATCGCGTCCAGCACCTGCTTGGGCACGGCCAGCTCCGACGGTTTCAGAGTGTTGGCCAGCGCGTCCAGCGCCTTGCGCTGATTGACGGCCGTTTCCCATTTCACGGGCGTGCGTCCGTCACCGCGCATTCCGTAAATGTAATCCAGACCAGCCACCATTGATGACGCGGATTCCACCGAGTAACGGTGATACATGAAAATCGGCACCAGCGGCTCCTCAATAGTCGCCATCGGCGCGCCCGTCCGGATAGTATGTTCGCCCAACCTGTTCAGCGCCGAGCGCCGGATCTTCATAATGCGATTCAGCTCGTCAGCCTGATTCACTCCGTTCGACCATTGATCCACTCTGGGGTGAGCGTCGGTGTCCTGATTGGTCATGTAGCGCAAATCCACCGCCCACGCGTCGTTCAGAATTTTAGCCAGCGCCGCCGGTTCGTCCGTTCCCGCTGGAAACTGGCGATATCCGTAGTTGATCGCCACTTTATCCCAGTCGCCGATACGGGCCTGATAGGCTTCCGACAAGTCGATGCTTCCGTCATCCTGAAGCTTTTCGAGCGGATGCGGATAATCCATCACCGAGATCCAACCTTTCGTACTGTCGTAATAGTTGTGGCCCAGGCCGAGCGTGTGTCCCACTTCATGCGCCGCCAGTTGCCGGATGCGCTTCAGCGCGGTCTGATACAAAATATCGGGCTTCTCGTTCCCCATCGTGTAGGGCGAGAGCAGGCCTTCGAAAATCAAATAATCCTGCCGGTCGCGCAATGAGCCGAGTATCACCACGCCCTTGATGATCTCGCCCGTTCGCGGATCGGAAACCGCCCCGCCCGTCGACCAGCCGCGCGTGGAGCGATGCACCCAATTGATCATGTTGTAGCGGATGTCCATCGGGTCCACGCCCTCCGGCAGCACCTCAACCTTGAAAGCATTGCGGTACCCAGCTGCTTCAAAAGCCTGATTCCACCAACTCGCGCCATCTACCAGCGCCTTCTTCACATCCTCCGGCGCTCCCGGATCAACCCAATATTCGATCGGCTTCACCGCCTCGCTGATCTCCGCGTTCGGATCCTTTTTCTCCAAACGATGGCGCATGATGTAGCGCTGCACCATCGGTTCGCCGATGGGCACGCTGTAGTCGACGAAGTTCGGCCCGAAGTAGCCCGCGCGCGGGTCGTCCAGCCGTGGCTTGAAATTCCCGTCAGGCAATTCCACCAGCGAATAATGTTCACGCAGCGTAACCGAATCCGGCGTGGGAGTGACGCTGGCCACCGATCCTGAAAATAACCCCCCGCCGAAGCCTCCTCCACCGCGTCCGCCCGCTGCGCCAATCGGAGGCGGCCCTTGCGCCGGGCCGCTAAATCCGGGCCGCGCGCCGCCGGCAGCTTCCAGCGCGAACGTCAGCGTAACTTCGATCTCGCTGTTTTTCGGGAACGCCTTGGTGCGCGGCATGTACAGCGCGCTACGTGCTTTATCCACGCGATAATTCCCCGGACGTAGCGCATTGGCCGCGCCGTGTCCGTCTCGAACCACAAAATCGGTGGCATCTACCAGGACGTGTCCGTTACTTTCCGCCGCGACAGTGAACCCCCACAGGATCGACTTCGCGAACGAATCCTCCACCGAGCGCCGCTCCGCCGCGTTGGCGCTCGACGAGCGGAACGATTCATTCAGCTGCACCAGCAATACCTTTGGCCCAACGCGCTCGAACCTCACCACTTTTCCTCCACCGCCCTGTCCGCGATCCAGGCCGATGTCGTTCGATCCCAAACCAGCCGCCAACCCCGTAGTGTAGAGAAACTCCGTGTCGAAGCGCGGAATCTCCAGAAACAGCGCGCCGCTCCGCTGATCCCAGTAGATAGGAAAATATCCGTCCAGCTTCTGCATGGCGCTGGTACGTTCCTCAATAGTAGGGGTGTGCGCGGCGGGCTGCTGCGCCCGCGCGATTCCCAGAACACAAATCAAAACAATAGTTCGCCACATAGATGAACTCCGTATTGTATACGAGAATCCGGGGACATGACGGGCAAGCGTCCGAACCGTTTCAAACTTGAGCGCGCCGAGCCGTGTCCCGCTTTATACGACACCACTTGACACTGTCACATTTCTCGCTTATCCTGAAACTGCATGCCGGACGAAATGACGCTGGCCGAACTTGCCGACGCATCCGGCCTGGCCGCGCGAACAATTCGGTTCTATATTGCGCGCGGCTTGCTGGAAGGCCCGGTGAAAGCCGGGCGCGCCGCCGCGTACACGGCGGAACATCTGGCGCGTCTCGAAAGGATTAAGAAGCTGCAGGCGCAGGGCCGGATGCTTTCAGAGATTGGCCGCAGTCTGGCGGGAGCGGATTCCGAAAGAAGACACGCTGCTCCGCCTACCGCGTGGTGGCAGCACGTCATCGCGGACGATGTCGTAGTAATGACGCGCAGTGAAGTGAGCCCCTGGCGCGCCAAACAGATCCGCGAAGCATTGGATGGGCTGGCAAGGAGTCTAGGGAAGAAGTGAGCATGTGGGGCAGGTTGCTAACCTGCGCGCCGATTGCCAATCGGCGCTCGGGCGGGATGGCATCCTGCCCCACAACGAAAAGGAGCAGGAAATGAGCAGTACAGCAGCCAATTTTGGACCGCTGGCCGCATCCGGCCGGGAAAACCTTCGCCTGGCCATGCAGCGGCTCTGGCTAACCGGACGCATTCTCCCGGCGGGCGCGCATCTCACCGTCCAGCACGTGTTCCGGTCCGATGAAGAAAAGCCTCTGGAAGTGATCTACTCATTTCCTTTGCCGCGCGACGCGGCGCTGCGAAGCTTTCGCATCTCGGGCGAAGGCTTCGACGTGCATTCCGAATTGATGGAACGCGAAGCGGCTGTCCGCGCCTATGAACGGGGCATCGCGGAGGGCTCCCTCGCTGCTCTGGCTCGGCAATACGGCGACGGCGTGGTGAACCTGACCGTTGGAAATGTTCGTCCCCACGAGACCGTCACCGTACACCTGGAAATGTTGGCCGGAGTGGAATCGCGCGACGACGGGTTCCGCTTCCGCTTCCCCTTCACGCTTGCGCCCGCCTATCATAAGGCCCTGAAAGTGGCCCGCATCTCTGAAGACGAAGCCGAGATGGAATTGCCGGCCAGCGAGTTTGGCGATATGCTGCTTCCTCCGTTTCGGCGGAACGCGGATTCGCTGCACGAGGTTGGATTCGACCTTTCCGTCCTGCATCAGCTCGCCATCGACGAAATCGGGTCGCCATCGCACACCATTCGTGTAAAATCCGATGGAGCAGCGCCCGCGCGTGTGAGCCTGGCGGCGGAAAAAGACGTGCCCAATCGCGATCTAGTGCTGGATGTCCGTTTCAAAGAAATCGCCCCTCGAGTGTTAGCCGGCGAAACCTCGCAGGGAGTGCGCTCCTTCGCCGCCATTGTTCCGTCCACGCTGTTTGGAACTCGCCCGAAAACCGCCCGCCGCACTGTGATTGTTCTCGATCGCTCGGCATCGATGCGGGGAGCTGCCATCGAGCAGGCTCGCAAGGCCATTGAAGCCTGCCTGGCCGCGTTGGGGCCGGACGATTCCTTCGGGCTGGTGGCATTTAGCAATACCGTCGAAAGCTTACACTCCACGCTACAACCGGCCTCCAGCGAGAACCGTGAGGATGCGCGCGCCTTCCTGCGCAACGTGAAGGCCGAGGGTGGAACCGAGCTGGCGGCTGGATTTGAGGCAGCCGCGCGCATGTTGAACGACGCCGGCGGCGATATATTGATCCTCACCGACGGACAAGTCGCCGGAACGGAACAGATTCTGGCTCAGGCGCGCGCCACCAATATTCGTCTGTTCTGCCTGGGCATCGGCAGCGCCAGCCAGGACCGTTTTCTATCCTTACTGGCTCGCGAGACTGGGGGCGTCAGCCGTTTTGTCACGCCACGTGAGCGCGTGGATCTGCCCGCGGTAGACCTGTTCGCCGCCATGGGGCCGCCAGCTGCTTCCGGTTTGAAAACCACTGCGAATGTGCAACCCGAACCTGCTTCGATGGTTTTCGCCGGCAGTCCGGTTTCTCTGTTCGGCGAGATGAACGCAAGCTCCGAAGCGCTGGATCTCACCTGGGACGACGGCCAAATGAGCATTGCCATACCGACGGGCGATCCCCACACCGGCCATACGATTCGCCTGCTGCAGGGCTCGCGGCTGATCACGGATTGGGAATGCCGCTTTCCAGCTAAAGACGCGCTCGCGCCGCTCGAAAAACGGAAGCAGAGCCGCGTTGCGGAGAGGCTCGCCTACCTAAGCCGGACCTATGGATTGGCCAGCCGCGAAATGTCGCTGGTGGCCGTGGTTGCGCGAGTGGGCGATCAGTCTGGGGAAATCCCCGAGACCAGCGTGGTTCCGGTGGGGATGCCTCAGGACGTGCAGTTCGATGCCTATCTCGCCCCGGCGCCTCCGCTTCCACCTGGCTTCGCCGCGCTGATCCGAGAGATGCCGAAAGCGGTGTATACCCCGAAACCGGAAGTCCGGAGATCTCGTGGCATGGATGCATTGCTGGGTAGGTTCCGGAAATCGCCACCAAAGTCTTTCCATACCACGCCGGAATCGAGCGACGATGTGCTCATCAACCTCGTCTCCCAACTCGAACCCGACGGTGGAATGCCCGGTAAAAATGTCGCGGAGCGGGCTGCTCGATCAGCCGCGGTTTTGCTGGCGCTTGTAGCGGCAGGCCATACCCTGAAAACTGGCGCATTCCGCTCCCATGTTGAGCGATTGGTGCATTACCTTACGGCGCTCAATGATAAGATCTTTGATCTCGCGATCCAGGCGGCGAAAACCGGCGAGGTTCCGCCCGGAGACTGGTTGGCGACCGCGCGGGATTCGGGCGTACCATTAATGACGGAGGTAGAAAAAGCGCTCAAGTCGTAATAGTTGGGCCCTTCCACCGTCCTTAATAGTCAGAGGTTCTCATGCGCACTTGCCGAACAGTCCTTTTATCCGCCTTTGCGATTCCGGTCCTCGCACTGGCGCAAAGCAGCAACATTGACCTGTTCAGTTTTCTGATGGCCGACGCTCAACTAGTGGCTGGCGCGAACGTCGCCTCCGCCAAGAACTCGCCATTCGGCCAGTTCGTTCTATCCCAGATTCCCGTGGGCCAGAAGTATCTGCAGG
>Ga0210388_10000419_pt1 | contig 35303 bp, 33 predicted proteins | sample IncBWC19OmetaG_FD_155485 | JGI IMG/M metagenome (GOLD analysis project Ga0210388, IMG submission 155485) | Forest soil microbial communities from Barre Woods Harvard Forest LTER site, Petersham, Massachusetts, United States - Inc-BW-C-19-O ...
AAATCATTTTGACGTCCCCGAATCCCAGACCTTCGCGATGGCGGATCTTTTCGTAAAGCCATCCGGCGAACCAGATGGAACCGCTCGATACCGCGCCCCCGATCAACGCTTCGCCCACCGACACCCAATGCGGCCCCCAGGTGTACGGCACGATGAACAATGCGAATTCGCCGCGCAGCGGGACGAACCACGCGACGATCAGCCCGATCGCCGCTCCGCCGATAGTAAACTCATCGGGCAGGATACGCTCTTCCAGGTCGGATGCGATCAGCGTGATCATGATCGCCGAGAACAACGCATACTTGAGAGCCGCCGGCGTCGCTCCGAATGCCGCGACGCAGATCGCGAAGGCGACCCCCGTAGCGAGTTCCACCACCGGATAGCGCAGAGGGATTCGAGCGCCGCAGCGCCGGCACTTGGCCCGCAACAGAATGTAGCTCAGAACCGGAATATTGTCATACCACGCGATGGTCTCTTCGCAAAAAGGGCAGAAGGACCGCGCCGGCTTGATCACGGAAAGATCGCGGGGCAGCCGAAAGACGCAGACGTTTAGAAAACTGCCGATCAACAGGCCGGCGACAAATGCAAGAGCGATCACGATCATCGAAGAATCTCATTGTAAGCGCTCAATGTGTTTTCCACCATTTTTTCAACCGAAAACTCCCGTTTCGCTTTCTCGCGTCCCGCCGCTCCCAAATCAGCGGCCAACTTAGGATTATCCAGCAAACGCCGGACGGCTTTGGCGTAGTCGCCGTCGCGCACGATCAACCCCGTCTTTTCATGTTCCACCACTTCGGGCAATCCGCCGACACCGCTAGCGACCACAGGAACGCCCGCCGCCATGGCCGCGATCGCCGCCGATCCGAGCCCTTCCATGTCGCTCACGTAAAGAAAGACGCTGGCCGTCGACAAATCGTCGAACAGATTCGTGGCGAGATGAACAGGTATGCCCGGAAGCTCGACAGACTTACTGGGGACAGCCACGACGCGTCCAGGCTCGGGCTGCGCGGGCGATGAAGGAATCGGAATGCCGTCGTGCACGACGCGGATCACTCCTTTTTCGACCACGTTTCTTAACTTGGACGCAACGTATTTCGATACCGCGAGAAAAATGGTGGGCTGGAGATATTTCCATCGCGACACCATCGATTGCTTTACCGGAAAGGCAACCCGGCGCGAAACCACTAGCAGACGTTTCGAGTCTCCATAGTTCGCGACCGCGGCGTAGGTGTGCGCCCGCGAATCGTGGGCGTGAACGATATCGGCGCGGCTCATTTCGCCGAGGAATTTCAAGAGAGGCTGGGCGTCGAGCCCACGCTTGCGCGCTTCGGCGAGCAGTGGAGAATCGGCCGGAGCAAGCAGGGTCGCATTTTTCAATCGCTCCACCAGATAGAGCGCCTGCCACTGTCCGCCTTGCATGGTGCGCCCGGTATCGATGTGCAGGGTGCGGATCATGTTTCAGCTCTTCCACGTCCATTGGTCATGAGGCTCGCGCCACTGGTCGATCCGAAAAATATCTGAACTCGTCACGGCCGCCCCGGACTCATGAACCGGGCCTTTGCATACTTCACGAAGTTATAGAGCGCCGCCATATTCGCGATCGCCAGCCCCTCCACTCCGTCCATAAATCCGAGCTTCATCACGTACGTCTGGAAGAAGGTCCACGGCGGATCGAACAACAGGCGCGCGAAGCTCGGTTTCTCCCGCGCCTCGAGCAACTGCTCCGCCGCGAGCGTAGTGTACCGGTCCATGGTCTTCAAATGCTCGGACAGCGAACTGCATGTAAAGTGCAAAAGGTTCGAATCAAGGTCGCCCACCCGCCCATCGACCTTCACCGATTCATGCACGAACTCGCCCACCCATTTCGCCTTCGAACGGTGATACAAACGCACCTTGCGATCCGGATACCAGCCCGAATGGCGGATCCACTTGCCCAAATACTGCGCCAGGCGAGGCATGGTGTACGCATCGAACTGCGGACCGTTTTTCTTAAGCTGCCAGATCTCCGCTTCGAGCGATTCGCTCAGTGACTCATCGGCGTCGAGCGATAGAATCCAGTCATGCGATGCTTCCTCGGCCGCACGATTTTTCTGGTTCGCGTACCCAGGCCACGGACCCTCCACAACACGCGCGCCGAGCTTTTGGGCAATCTCCACTGTCCGGTCATTCGAGCCACTGTCGAGCACCACGATCTCGTCCGCGCACCGCAAGCTCTCAATAGCGCGCGGCAGATTGCGCTCCTCGTTATAAGTAATGATGGTAGCCGAGATTTTCACGGGCCGGCGGTGCGGATCGGCGCAGCCGTGAACGACAAGATAAAGATGATCAACGCGAGCACGCCCAGCCAGCTTCGCGTGCGGCCCACGGGACTGGGATCGACAATCGCTGGATGGCGCATTCCGAAAATTAGCAGAAACAGAGCCCAGAAGAGCCACATGTAGCCCATCTTGTAAGCCGACGTGAACAACTGGACCAGCCCTAGGATCCCCAGCATCGCCACCGCGAATCGCGACCAGATGCGCGTCTTTTCTCCCAGAAACGCGTATAGAACGTGCCCTCCGTCAAGCTGCCCGATCGGGAGAAGATTCAGAGCCGTCGCCAGCAATCCGACCCACGCCGCCCGCGCCACTGGATGCAAATAAATGTCGCCCGTGGGCACGCCATGAAAAATGATCCATTCGAAAAATCGCAGAATCAGCGGCGTGCCGAACACCAGCTCCCCATGCGACTGGAGTCCCGGCACCACCTTCGACATCGATACGCCTGCGATCAGAGGCAGGATCAACACCGCGAATCCCGCCAGCGGCCCGCCCACCCCGATGTCGAACAAAATTCGCTTCGATAAGATCGCCGACCGGATGCGTATAAACGCTCCAAACGTCCCGATCAGCGTTGGCGCAGGCAGAAAAAACGGCAGCGTTGCATCGACGTGATAATAACGAGCCGTCAGGTAATGCCCCATCTCATGCGCCATTAGAATCGTCAGCAGCGTCAGTGAAAATGGCAGCCCGTCCAGGAGAAACGAAGGATCGTGCCACAGCTTCGCGTAACCCATCAGGTCGGTTTCGAAATCGAAAGAACGACCCGCCGCGAAGCTGTGGGCCATTTCAGCCCCGACGATCGTGGTCGTCAGCAGTGTCGCGAGCAACAACAGCGCATGCAGCCAGTATCGATGCTTCGGACGCGCACGCGCCCACGGCGCATCGAACATATCTTGATGCGGGTACGCAGCCGGCGCCGGGGGATAACCGTTTGCGGACAAGTGCCGTCCTACTGGAGCGTTTGCAGTTCCTTGCCGGGCTTGAAGCGCACCGCCTTGCCCGGCGGAATCGCCACTTCGGCGCCCGTGCGAGGATTACGGCCAATGCCCGTCTTGCGTGGGCGAACGTTGAAAATACCGAAGCCGCGCAACTCGATCCGCTCCCCTTTACCAAGCGCCCGCTTCATGCTTTCAAATACCGTTTCGACCGCCATCTCGGCCTTCGTCTTGGTGATGCCGGTTCTGTTGACCACTTCGTTAATGATGTCGAGTTTGATCAAAGCCGCCTCCTCTGCCCTCGAAACCTCATGATAGGATTAGGGTTATCTCCATGTCAAGCGCAGCCGTTCCGTCTGAGCTGTTTCGCCGCGCCTGCGCGCTGTTTCCCACCGGGGTCGCCGTGGTCACAACACGCGCCTTAGACGGCACTCCGCACGGCCTCACCGTCAACGCCTTCTGTTCACTTTCGCTCACTCCGCCCCTGGTACTCGTTGCCATCGACCGTGTTTGTAGCGTATTAGAAACGTTCGAATCTTCCGGCCATTTCGCGATCAATTTTTTGTCCAGCGAGCAGCGCGATCTCTCCGTCCGATTCTCCGAACTGCCCGAAGGACGCTTCACCGGAGTATCTTGGACCCCGGGCCTCGAAGGCGCTCCGCTGCTCGAAGGAGCAATCGGCTCAATCGAATGCAGGACGATGAGCATCCTCGAAACCGGGGATCACCAGGCGCTAATCGGAGAAGTAATCGCCGCGACCATAGGCGAAGGCGACCCTCTGGTATTCTTCCGCAGTGGGTATGCAGCAATCACAGGCTGAAGCCTGTGCCACCATACACCACACAAGGTGGCACAGATTTTAGTCTGTGTTTTTAAGGAACCTGTCGCTCCACCACTTCCAGCCGGCGAACCCGTAAAGTATCCACGTCCAACTCGCCGATCTTCAAGGAGCCTACCTTGGCCTTCCCGGATCGGCGTGTTGCGCGACACTTGCTAAGCCCCCTGCGCCGCCTTGCGAGCCTGCACCGCGTCCCAACTCTCGCCGTAAATCGAAGGCACCTTCGCCCCCATCGGCCGCAGATACATCGACAACTGGCCGCGATGGTGAACCGAATGATGCTGCACGAAGCCCAAGTACATTACCGCTGGCAGTTGGAAAACACCGCGGAAATCAACGATCTTCATCAGTTGGTCGTTCGATAGCGCCGTCAGCTTCTCAATACGCGACTCGAAATCCTGCGTGTACAAAGCGACCAGGTCTTTCGAATTTTTCACCGACTCCGGCATCGGATAAGGGCTCAGATCGAATGCGCCGGTCAATACGGCGTCTATGAATCGATTCTCCGCCATCACGATATGCCACGCCAGCCCCAGCGCGGTCATCGAGATATCGTCCGGCGAATAACCTCCTTTATCGAGCGGAATCGCCTCGATCACATTCTTCGTAATACGATGCTCGTTCTTGAGTCCAGGCAGATGGACCCCGTGGAGCAAAAAAGCGGCTTGATCGGGTTGAAGTGGTTGCATGGGTACAGGATATCGCAGGGAGATCCATAATAAATGACAGTGCGCGCGCCGATCGACAACCTGACCCAGGACGTCCGCTTCGCGCTGCGGACTCTTTCGAAAACTCCCGGGTTTACCGCCGTCGCCGTTCTTTCGGTCGCCCTCGGCATCGGCGCCAACACCGCGATCTTCAGCCTCATCGACGCGCTGATGTGGAGGACCCTCCCCGTAAAAAATCCCCAGAGCCTCCTATCGGTCGCGTTAAAAAGGGACCAAACCGTGGAGCCTGATCTTTTCTACAAGGACTACAACTCCCTGCGCGACCACTCCCAACTCGCCGAGCTTGCCGCCTGCTCGCCAGTCCGCGTGAACATCGCCATCGACGGAAACCCGGAACCCAGCATCGACGGAGAAATGGTCTCCGGCAACTATTTTTCACTCCTGGGAGTCGGTCCGACCGCCGGCCGCTCCATCGGCCCCGGCGACGATCGTGTGCAGAACGGGCATCCTGTCGCGATGATTAGCTACGCGTATTGGAGCCGCCGATTCGCTCTCGCGCCGTCCGCCATAGGCCGCACCCTGTCGATCTATGGGACCCCTTTCACGATCATAGGAGTGACTCCTCCGGAGTTTTTTGGCGCCGAAGTCGGCCTGGCGCCGGACATCTTCGTTCCCCTGACAATGCAGGACACCGTCGCGCCGGATCATAATCGATGGGCCGCATTCGCCCGTCTGAAACCGGGCATCGCCGCGCAGCAGGCCGCAGCGGAACTCGACACTCTCTATCGCCGCGCTCAGCCGCCTGACAAATTCGACGCCTCCAATTTCACCGGCGATGGAAGAAAGTTTCACGATGTCTCGACGCGGACGCCGCACATAATTCTGATCCCAGCCGCCGCCGGTTTATCAAAGCTGCGCCAGCAGTTCTCCCAATCGTTGTTCATTCTGATGGCGGCCGTCGGAGTCGTGCTGCTGATCGCTTGCGCGAATATCGCGAACCTCCTGCTGGCGAGGGCAGCGGCGCGCCGGCCGGAACTCGCCATGCGACTCGCCCTCGGAGCGCGCCCCTCCAGATTGCTTCTCCAATTGCTCACCGAAAGCCTGGTGCTCGCCGCCGCCGGAGCAGTTCTTGGGATTCTGCTCGCGCGCTGGGCGACTAAGCTGCTAGTCGTCTTTTTGTCCGTGGGACCGAGTCCCATCGCGCTCGATCTGCGTCCGGATATCCGGGTTCTTTCGTTCACAACAGCAGTTTCGATAATCGCTGGACTCCTCTTCGGCCTCGCTCCCGCGCTGCGCAGCACCCGCATCGACCTGTCCTCTGCAATGAAGGGCGCGGGCAATTCCTCGAGCCTACCCAGCCGCCTGCGGCCAGGAAAAATTCTAGCCGTGTTTCAAGTGGCGCTCTCGCTTCTTCTGCTGATCGGAGCCGGCCTATTTGTCCGGAGCCTTCAGAACCTGAACCAGCGCGACGCCGGCTTCCCGCGCGAAAGTGTTTCCGTAATCCGCATCGACATCAGGCCGACCGATTGGAGAGACAGGCCCGAGTGGTTCCGGCTCGACAGCGTCTACAAGAACCTCCTCCACACCGTCCAGGAAATTCCCGGCGTTCGCTCCGCAAGCCTGGCGCAGGTGACACCGTCAAGTCCGCACCCCATGAACTTTGAAGGGCTCATATCCACTACGGGCAAGTGGTCCGAACCCATCGGAACTATCACAGTCTATCCCGGCTATTTCTCCACCGTCGGAATCCCGATCCTCGCCGGGCGCGACTTCAACCCGGGTGACCTCGAACACAAATCGCCGCCGGTCTGCGTCGTCAACGAAGCGTTCGCGCGCAAAATGTATCCAGGCGAAAATCCGCTCGGCAAACCATGTTTTCATTCGCGCCAGCCGCAGGCGAAGCCCGGTTCGCACGCCGCCTATGAAATCGTGGGCGTCGCCAGGGATTCCCGGGAAATGAATCCCACAGGCGCGATCACGCCCATCGCCTATAACACCTTCCTGGGACTATCCTCGTCGCGCCCTGCGATGGCGCTCTATGTCCGCACCGCCGCGAATCCGAATGTGATTCTCCCTGGAATTCGATCGCTGGTCTCAAACATTGATCCGACTCTCCCTCAACTGGAAGTCCACACGCTCGCGCGGGATATGGACGCAGCGCTGATCCGGGAGCGGCTGATCGCCGTGCTCTCCACGCTGTTCGGCATTCTGGCCCTCCTGCTAGCGTGCGTCGGCCTATACGGTCTGATGGCATTTGCCGTGGTGCAAAGGACCATCGAGGTCGGCATTCGAATGGCGCTAGGGGCAAGCCGCCGCGGCGTGGTATGGATGATCATGCGCGATGCGCTGAAGCTAGTCGGAAGCGGCATCGCTGTCGGTGTACCGGTAGCGTTAAGCGCCGCGCGGTTAGCTTCGACCCAATTTCCGAATCTCTTCGGAGTGCAAAAATCCGACCCAGCCCTGGCCGCAATACAATCGCAGGGCTCCGCTCTGTTCTTCGGAGTAAAAACAACCGACCCTTTGACGATCGCGGCCGCCGTAATCTTACTCTCCGTAGCCGCCGCAATTGCAGCGTTCGTCCCAGCAAAACGCGCCTCCCAAGTCGATCCGATGGTGGCACTGCGGAACGACTAAGCAGCCTCGAATCTAACTCGGCGCATCAACAGAGCCGCGACCACCGGGAGCGGTCAACTCCGACGCTGGCTCCTTCAAACAGCAGTAGTAATCCAATAATTCTTTCAATTTACAAACCATTTACAACCCGAAGCCCGGGGCCAGTGTCTACCTATTATGGTGAACGCGGCCAGATCCGTTCTGAGCATCACGACTCACGAATCGCTTGGAAATGCGCGGCGCTTACCTCGCCGCGACCCCAACTGGTTGGCCTGGAACCTCGACAGTCTGTTGTTTGGTCTGGCTCTCTGCGCAGTGCCGATTTCCATTGCGGTCACCGAATCCCTTTTGGCAGGTTCGCTGGTGTTTCGCATCACTGCAATCGCTCGGGGCCGGGCGAGAGTCGATCTGCCCCGGGTGTTTTGGTTCTGGTTAGCGTGGGCGGCCTTGGAAATCGTCGCATGGCGCTTTTCACCGCAACCCCGGCTCGGAGGAGGCGAAATGCGCCACTTGGCACTTGTGGGTGCTCTCTTCCTGCTGGCTCCAACCTTGAGCCACGCCGGTGACTGGATCGCCGTGTGGCGCGGCATCGCAGTTACCGCCACCATCGGGTCGCTCGTTCTAATCGGGCATTTCGCGTGGCAGCTACTTTTCTATCGTGGAACGCTGGAGCCGATCGTTTATCTTCGAAGCGGCGGACTCCTTCACCATTGGATGGTCTACGGCACCGTTGAAATCCTGGTGTTCGCGGGCCTGTTGGAATTGTGGGACTCGATCCCAACCGAGCGCCGCTGGCTGCTACCCGTGTTCGCGATACACGCGGTGGCCATCCTGGTGAGCCTGACACGTATGCTCTGGGTTTGCACTTTCGCAATGTTATGTGTGCATTTGGTCTGGAGGCGATCTCGATGGATTTGGGCGATTCCCGTAGCGGCCTGTATCGCCTTTTGGATTGCTCCCAGCGCCGTCCGCGCCCGCGTGACCGATTCCATGCGTGGGGACTATTACCCCAACGCCGAACGAATTCAGATGCTACAGGTGGGCTGGAAGATGATCCGCGATCACCCACTCGTGGGTGTCGGTCCCGGACGAGTGGCGGACCTATATACGAAATATCTCTCGGCCTCCGATCCAATCCCGGCGTTTCACGGTCATCTCCACAACAATCTTGTTCAGTTGGCAGCCGAATTTGGAGTGCCGGTAGCAATGGCAGCCCTGTTGTTCGCGGTGGTTCTCTCTCTCGAATTACGACGCGCTTGGCTAGGTGCCGCCGATCGGGAGCAGAAGTTCCTATGCCGCACGGCCGTGTTGGGACTCTCGGGATTCATCGTCTCGGGGTTGTTTGAATACACCTACGGACACTCGCTCGGCATCATTTTGCTTGGCTCCATGGTTCTCGCACCGTTGATGCGAACAACCAAAACGCCCTAGCATTCGTACCCGCAACTCTCCACTCTTGTCTCCTTCTTCTTTGCTACCCTGAAACCAGCCATGCCCCACCCCGGCGTCCAGGATTCTCTTCGCGACCGAGGCGTCCGGCTGACTCGCCAGCGCCGCATCCTGCTCGATTTAATCGACCACTCCGGCCTCCATCTCGACGCCGAGAGTCTCTATCAACTCGCTAAAGAAAAGGATCCGAAACTCAATCGCGTCACCGTCTACCGGTCTCTGAAACTGTTCAAAGAAGGCGGGCTGGTTGACGAGCTCGACCTCATGCACCACTCCGGCGATCAGCATTATTACGAGACACGCCTCAAGAAAGAACACGCGCATGTCATCTGCCTGCGCTGCGGAAAAATCGAAGAATACTTCGGCGAGCCTCTCCAGGAAATGCGCAGGCAAGTCGAAGAGCACCTGGGATTCGAAGTAGCGCTCACCCGCACCGAGATCGGCGGCTACTGCTCCCATTGCCGCGCCCTCCGAGCCCAGGAAACTGCCGCCGGGGCGCATTAGCGCATGCTCCCCGATCGAGCACGAGACAACGCGCGAAAACCGGGACTGACCACTCTGTCCCAAGGCGCCAAAACCTCCAGCAAGGCTCGGCATAATCTCGTCGCCGCGTGGGCAGAGGGGTCTGTCCTGGTTTTCGCCCCGGCGATGGGAAGGACATCTCGCTAAGCATGTCTTCTCCCGCCGAGCCGAACCCTCGCACCGGCCTGCCTCCCGCCTCGCTCCTGGTCCTCTCCCCCTCTGGCCAGCGCACGCGCAGCGCTCTCCATCCCCTGCCTTTCTCGATAGGCCGCCAGCCCGATAACGATCTCGTCCTCCGCGACAACCGGGCCTCCCGTCAGCACGCCCGTATCGTCGCGGAAAATGGCGCCTACGTCATTGAAGATCTCAGCAGCCGCCACGGCACCTGGGTCAACGGCGAACGCATCGCCCGTCATGTGCTCCGCAACTCTGACCGCATCGAGTTCGGCGTCCGCGATTCCTTCCAGCTCACCTTCTCTCTCGACCACGGCGAAATCAACCGCATCCTCGGCAAACTTGGCGATGAGGTCGGCTCCGGCTCCCACTCCGGCGCGCTGGGGCCGAACAATCTTGCCAAACTCCGCTCCTTGGTCGAAGTGGCCCGCGCACTCCAGAATTCTTTATCGACCCAGGAAGTGCTCACCGCCGTGGTCGACGCGGCGCTCGCCGTCACCGGCTGCGAGCGAGGCTTTCTGCTTCTCCGAAGGGCTTCGGAACTGGAAGTCTCGGTTGCCCGCGATCAGGCGGGCAAGCCTCTCGAAGCGGATGAGCTGCGCGTGCCCACGTCGGTCATCCAGCGCGCGCTCAATTCCCGCCGCGATCTGCTGTCCATGTCCTTCGACCCTTCGGAGCAGCAGGGCATCCGCCCGGAAATGTCCGTCGCCGCACTCGAACTGCGCAGCGTAGTCTGCCTGCCTCTGGTTCAAATTCGCAGCGGATCGAGCGAGGATACGCACATCACCTCGACTGCCGAGAACACCGTCGGTCTGCTGTACATGGATTCGCGATTGAACCCGGCCGATCTTTCCTCCGGTAATCGCGAATTGTTGCAGACGCTGGCGATTGAGGCGTCGACGATTTTAGAAAACGCTCGCTTACTCGAAGAAACGCGCGATAAGGTAAAAATGGAAAGCGAACTCAAAATCGCGCGCGACATTCAGCAGGGGTTGTTACCGGCCTCGCTCCCCTCCACGGGATGGTTTCGCGCCGCCGGGTCGAGCATTCCTTCGACCCAAGTGGGCGGCGATTATTTCGATGTCCGCCCTCTGGCGCATAACGCCTGGGCTGCCGTGGTCGCAGACGTTTCCGGAAAAGGCGTCAGCTCGGCCTTGCTTGCGAGCCTCCTCCAGGGCGCGTTCCTGATGGGCCAGGGAGGACCTCCGAACATCGAGCCGATGATGCTCCGCGTCAACGATTTTCTGCTCGAACGCACCCGCGGCGAAAAATACGCGACGGTATTTTACTGCGAGCTCGATTCCGCCGGCTTCCTCAGCTATTCAAACGCCGGCCACTGCGCACCATTTCTAGTCGGCACAGATGGCCGCATCCGAAAACTTCACACTTCCGGCATGCCAGTAGGCATGATTGAAGGCGCGCCCATCCAGATGGTCCAAACCCAACTCGCGCCGGGCGATAAATTAGTCATCTATAGCGACGGCCTCACCGAAGCCGAAGATGCGAACGGCCAGTTTTTCGATACCGAGCGCCTCCGCCTCTGCCTGCGCGATAACGCCAAAGCCGACGCCGTCGGCATGCACACCGCGCTGCTCGACGCGGTCGATCGATTCACAGAAGGCGGCGTGATCCGCGACGATATTACCGCGCTCGTGCTCGAATATTTACCAGAGTGATTCTCTATACGGCGGCGCACGGCGGGTTTCGGGAATCGGTCCCTTTAGGCGGCGGTGCGGCGATTTCGAAGCTATTAGTGGAGGAATGGTCGCGAACTAAACCTTTTGAATTCAAACTAATACGGCCGGATGTCTCGGCGCGCGAGATCGTCCATTTCACGGAGCGCCAGTACGCGAAGTTCTCCCGCGAGTTCGAACGCACCGCGACCAATGAAATTCTAAAGCACGATCCGAAAAACACCGTGGTGCTCGCGAACGATGTTTCGGAGGGGCCGGATTTCCAGGCGCTGCGGGACTATAAGATCTTTACCATCTACCACGTAGATGTGGTTGCTTACGTAACTGAAATCTATTTTCGCGGCTGGGTTCGGCCGGAAACCACGGTGAAATGGTATCGACGACTGCATTGGGCTCTTCCTTCTATATCCAAGCTGGTTTGGGAGAAACAGGAGGCGAGCGTGCTTCATTCCCAGGGGCTGATCATGCCATCTGAGGGAATGAAAGAGGTTATGCTTCGATGCTATCCCAACTGTGCACCGATTCACGTGCTGCCGTGGGGTATTTTGGAGCCAGGCCTTGCGGGCGACGCGGCATCCCTGCGGGGGGAGTTCAATATCCCTGAAAACGCTAGGGTTCTGCTGACGTTGAGCCGGATTTCTCCCGAAAAAGGGCAGGATCTGCTGCTTGAAAAACTGATCGAGTGGGAGCGGAGTCCCGACTATCCCCAGGAACCTCTGTGGCTATTCATCTGCGGCGATGCGGCATTCATGCAGGGCTTGCAATTTCTGGAGCGGCTGCGGAAGCTCGCTGCGAAGTTGAAGAAAACACAAGTTATTTTCCCTGGCTACGTGACGGGTGATCGAAAAAAAGCGTTCTTCGCTGTGGCCGACCTGTACATATTTCCCTCGCGTCACGAAAGCTACGGGCTGACCTTGCTCGAAGCACTGGGCGCCGGAGTTCCGGCGGTTTGTTTGGACCACCACGGGGCGAGGGGAATTATGAGCGACGAATTCGGGGCGATCGTACAGCCAGCAGAGCTGATTCCTGCAATTAAGAGGCTCTTAAACGACCATAATCTACCGAAAATGCGCGTCGCCGCACGCTTATATGCGCTTAAAAACCGGTTTTCGGACCAAGCGGCGAAGCTCGCGAAATTGCTAGTTTGAAACTCTGCGTCCTCTGCGTCTCTGCGTGATCATCCTTCCTCGAAACCGTTAACGATTCTGTAGATCCCGTCCTTAATCAGCGAAACGTTGAAGTTGATCAAAAGCCCTAATCGCTTGTCCGCTAATCGAAGGTAGGTCAGGACCTGCTTCTTGTGAACGGGGGCGATCGCTTCTACTGATTTGACCTCCACAATTATTTGGTTTTCTACGAGGAGGTCCGCACTGAATCCAATTTGGAGCCGGATTTCGTCGTACTCGATTGGGACTGGATGTTGACGCTCAACATAGAGGCCTCGCCGTCGAAGTTCGTGGGCTAGGACCACCTCATAGACTGATTCGAGGAGACCGGGCCCCAGTGATTTATGGACATGGAACGCTGCGTCTACTATTTTTCCGGAGATTTGGTTCATTCGGAAACATAGTTCACGCAGAGACGCAGAGTTCGCAGAGTTTTTTTATTTTTCTGCTATGCGGCGATTGGCGAGGACGATTAACTTTGTGCAGCACGCGCTCATTTGGATGTTGATCGTTTGCAGAGAGGACCCTTGGAATTTCAAATTCGGAGGTTGGTGATGATCCGGGCAGCGGAGGTCGCGGATTTTTGAGGCGGTGCGTTCCTTGAACTCGTCCACCGTTAGCTGCACAAAAGCATTTTATCATGAAAATGTTTTTAGACCGCATGGGATAATTTTCTCGATGGCGTATGAGAAGACGTTTCTGCCTGAGCCGCTTTATGAATACCTCAAGTCCGTTTCCGTTCGCGAACCCGCGATTTTAAAAAGGCTGCGGGAAGAAACGAACCTGCTTCCTCTGGGTAGCATGCAGAGTCCTCCGGAGCACGCGCAGTTTCTGGCTTTGCTGGTTCAATTGATGGGCGCGCGCAGGACTCTCGAGATCGGAGTATTTACCGGGTATAGTTCGCTGGCCATAGCTTTGGCGCTGCCCAACGACGGCCGGACCGTGGCCTTGGACGTCAGCGAGGAATACACTTCCATCGCGCGCCGCTATTGGAAAGAAGCGGGCATCGATCATATGATCGATCTGCGGCTGGGGCCAGCGCTCGACTCGCTCAAGGCTCTGATCGAGCAGCGCCAGCATAGCCGGTTCGATTTTGCATTCATCGACGCCGACAAGGCGAATTACGAAGGCTACTATGAGTACGCGATGGAGCTGATCCGGCCGGGCGGACTGATCGCCATCGACAACGTGCTATGGCATGGACGCGTAATCGAGCCCGACAACAACGAGCCCGACACCGTGACGATTCGCGCGCTGAACAAGAAACTGCTCACCGATACCCGGATCAACCTGAGCATGGTGCCGATCAGCGACGGACTGACGCTCTGCTATAAGCGGTAGGATCGGAAGTATAGATGGATTTTGTCGAGCAGCTAAAATCGTCCATCGACATCGTCAAGGTGATTGGCGAGTACGTGCGCCTCAAGCGCCTGGGCGCGACCGGCCGCTATGTGGGGCTCTGCCCGTTTCATCAGGAAAAAACCGGATCGTTCAGCGTCAATCAATCGCGCCAGTTCTACAAATGCTTCGGCTGCGGCGTGGGCGGCGATGTTTTGAAATTCGTGATGGAGATCGACGGGCTCACTTTCCCGGAAGCGCTGAAGATGCTGGCGGAGAGCCACGGCATTCCGATGCCCAAGCGCAGCGAGTTCGCCGATGCCGATTCCAAACTGCGCGCGGCGCTGTTCGAGATTTATTCGATGGCGGCGCAGATGTTCCGGGAGAATCTGCGAGGTACTCATGGTACTGAGGCGCGCAATTATCTGCACCAGCGCGGAATCGGCCCGGAATCGATCGAGGCCTTTGAGTTGGGCTTCTCCGAACCATCGGGGCAGGCGCTGGTGCGCGCACTGGGCGAGAAACAGTTCACGCGGGAACAGATTGACGCGTCGAAGATCGTGCTGCGGCGCGAGGATGGGTCCGGGTCTTTCGATTTCTTCCGGGGCCGCCTTATGTTCCCCATCCATAACGAAGCGGGGAAAGTGATTGCGTTCGGCGGACGAGCGATGCGCGATCAGGATCAACCGAAATATTTGAATTCCGGTGAAACGCCGATCTACAAAAAAACATCCGTCTTGTACAACCTGCATCGGGCGCGCGACACGATGCGGCGTTCCAACCGCGCGGTGCTGGTGGAAGGGTATATGGACGTCATCGGAGTATACTCGGCGGGCGTGAAAGAAGTGGTGGCGAGCTGCGGCACGGGATTTACGCCTCCACAAGCGGGCGTTCTGCACCGGCATTCGGATCACGTGGTGGTGAACTTCGATCCGGACCGCGCGGGGGCGGAGGCGTCGGAGAAAGCGATTCAAATCCTTCTCGACGAGGGCGTGCATGTGCGGGTCTTGACGCTCGACGGCGGGCTCGATCCGGACGAGTACGTGAAGCAGACCGGCGCGGACGCGTATCGCGCGAAGCTGGATTCGGCCAGCACATATTTTCACTGGCTGGCGGATCGGGCGCGCCAGAAATTCGACATGCGCAGCTCCGACGGTCGCATGGAGGCGTTTCGATTCCTGTTGCCTTCCGTGCAAAAAATCGGCGACAAGCTGGAGAGGGCGGCAATCGCCAACGATCTGGCGGGATATTTAGGCGTCGACGCCGGCCTGGTGCTGGATCAATTTAAGAAGGCGGCTACGGACCGCCGCGGGCCCAAAGGGGTTCCGGCGAAAGCAGCTCCCAAGGAAGCGGTTTCGGTGCCGGCGATCGAGAACATCCTTTTACAGACGACCATTGCGAGCGCGGAAGTGCGGGCGGAGATCCTTCCGTTGCTGACCCCTGGACTGATTGGGGACTTCGCGACGCGGGAAATCTTTGAAACCATGCGGGCGATGGAGGAAGCGGGTTCGGAAGTGACGTTTTCGGGGCTCGACGGGCGGCTTTCCCCGGCTTTACAAACTCTATTGCACAGCGTTCTGGCGGCCGATGATATAGATAACGAGGGTGTGTCTCTCGAGGCGGCGCGCGCTTGCCTGCGAAAATTGGAGAGCGGCGCAATGAAACGGCGCGTCGACGAGCTAAGAGCCAGGGTCCGATCCGCGGAGCGCGAGGGGCGTATGGCGGAGGCTCTGGAGTTGATGGGTGATTTAGCACGTTTGGAGAAAGAAGTGAAGCCGAGCGGCGGCGAATTGCGGCTAGCCGGTGTTGTACACTGAATGAAATTAGCCCTGGCAGCCGCGAGAGAACGCCGGGGATTGAACACTGCTGGGGTTATCGGGGTTTAGTGGCACTTGAAGAAAAATTCGGCCGGCTAAAGCAGCTCATGGACACCGGAAAAGAGAAGGGCTACGTTCTCTACGACGAGGTCAATGAACTGCTGACCGAAGGGTATCCGGGCGGCCGCGAACTCGACGAAATCCTCACGGAGTTCGACGGCGCGGGCGTCGAGATTCTGGAAGAGCCGAAGATCGACTTCGACAAAAAGCTGGAAGAAGGCGAAGAACCGAGCGACCTGGAACTGGCCCAGGAGTTCATCGATAAAACCAACGATCCCGTCCGCATGTATTTGCGCGAAATGGGAACGGTTCCGCTGCTGACGCGCGAGGGCGAGATCGAGCTCGCCAAACGCATTGAGCGCGGGCAGACGGCGGTGCGCAAGGCTTTGTCGCGCTCGCCCCTGGTGATCCGCGAAATTCTGACGCTATCGGAAACGCTGCGCAAAGATTCGTTCATGGTGCGCGAAATGCTCGTCATGCCGGACCTGGTGGTCACGGACGAGAATGTCGCGGAGCAAGCGGAAGAACTTTCAAAAACCATCGCCGAAATCGAAAAGCATTATCGTAAAGCGCAGCAATGCCGGCAGAAATTGCAGGCGATTTCGCGAGGAATGAAGCCGAAGATGCATCGTTCTTTGCGCTGGAGCCTGGCGCGGACGATGGTCTGCATTTCGCGGCTGATTCGAGGGATTCATTTCAGCTCCCTGACCAGGCGCGCGCTGGCCAGCCGATTGCGTGGAGCGGTGGACGAGCTGAAGCCGATGGAGCGCGAGATTGCTCGCATCCAACGAAAGCTGGAAGCGCCGGTCAACGGGTCTCATGCGAATGCCGGTCTGCTGCGCAAGGAATTGCGGACGCACAGCCAGGCGATCCAGCAACTGGAAGAAGATTCAGGCGCAGGCGCGACGGAGCTGCGGCGGACGCTGCAAATCGTGGAGCGCGGCGAGATGGAAGCCGAGGTCGCTAAAAAGCAGTTAATCGAAGCGAACCTGCGGCTGGTGGTATCGATCGCCAAGCGGTATACCAATCGCGGACTGCAATTTCTCGACCTGATTCAGGAAGGCAACATCGGCCTGATGAAAGCCGTCGATAAATTCGATTATCTGCGCGGCTATAAATTTTCGACCTATGCAACGTGGTGGGTGCGGCAGGCGATTACGCGCGCGATTGCGGATCAGGCGCGCACCATTCGTATTCCGGTGCACATGATCGAGACAATCAATAAGCTGGTGCGCATGCAGCGCCAGTTGCAGCAGGATCTGGGGCGCGAACCGACCACTGAAGAACTTTCCGTGAAGATGGAATTGCCGGTGGGCAAGGTGCGCAAGGTGCTGCGCATCGCGCAGGAGCCGATTTCGCTGGAGACTCCGGTGGGCGAAGAAGAAGAGTCGCACCTGGGGGATTTCATCATCGACCGGCGCGTGGTTTCGCCCAGCGAAGCGGTGATCAACTTAAATTTGCGCGAGCAGACGGCGGAGGTTTTAAAGACGCTGAGTCCGCGCGAAGAGAAGATTATCCGCATGCGCTTCGGGTTGCAGGATGGCAGCGAGCATACGCTCGAAGAGGTCGGCCAGCATTTCGCGGTTACGCGGGAACGCATCCGGCAGATTGAGGCGAAGGCGCTGAGGAAGCTGCGGCATCCTTCGCGGAGCCATCGGTTACGGGCGTTTTTGGATACCACGCTGCACGATTGAAGACAGTGAGCAAGAACACAGGCTGAAGCCTGTGCCATCTGGCAGCCCGGCCAGCGGTCGCTGCAGCCTAGTGTGCCGTTTTCACGGGTGGCACAGACTTTAGTCTGTGTGTGAGGCATCAATTTAGCGCGGGCGCACCCCGAACTGCGACGACAGGTAGTTTAGGATTCCGTCGCGATTTTCAGGCTTAACCGGCGCTCCCCAATTGGTCATTTTTGTGATTTCGCGATCCCATTGGGCTCGCGTCAGGCGCTGCTGGCGGATTACGTCTTCTTCGTGGCAGCCCAGGCAGGTGGATTTGTAGGGCTCCGGTTGGCCGGCGACCAGGCCGCGGCCGTCCATTTGACCCTGCATAGTCATTTGCGGATTCTCCATCGCGTTTATGCCGATGCGCTGCACGACGTTCCATCCGTAACCGGACGGATTCCACTCTTCGGCGAATGGCTGCGTGGCGCCGCTCGCGTCGGTCGCGCGCGCCATCACGTTGTAATAGCTTTCGCGATCGGGGCGGAAAGAGAACGACCACTGGCGCCAGCCGAATTGCGATTTGTCGGGGCCGAGTTGGGCGGGCTTCCAGGTGCGTCCGCCGTCGGTCGAGAGGTCGACCGAAGTGACCGGTCCTTTATCGCCGGACCAGGCTACGCCGCGAAAATTGACGGGATCGCCGAGCTTTACGCTGGCTCCGTCGACCGGCGAGGAGATGACGCTTTTTACGCGCAGGCTGGTCACAGGGACCATTTTTTCGGGAGGGATAGCCGCGCCGGGAGCGACCGGATGGTCGGGCTTGCGATACGCGTTCTTCATCCAGAAGCCGTCGAATTCCTTGTCGAGCACGGTGATGTTGGTCAGCCATTTCACCCACGAATCGCTCGCCCAGCCGGGCGCGACGACGCGCAAAGGGAATCCGTGCTTGACGGGGAGTGCGACGCCGTTCATTTCGTAGGCGAGCAGAGTATTCGGGTCGAGCGCCTTGGCTACGGTGATGGTGCGGCGGAAATCCTGCATGGCGCCGATCGGGACGTCGGCTCCGTTGAACAGAATTTCTTTACCCGAATCCTTCATGCCGGCGCGCTTCAGAACGTCGGCGAGGCGGACTCCGCGCCATCGCCCGTTGCCGACGCTGCCATTGGTCCATTGCAGGCCGGGGACGGGAGGATCGATGAAGCCGCGTCCATTGCCGGCGCATTCGACCACACTATCGAGCTGAACGGAGGGGAGTTTCCGCAACTCGTCCATCGTGAGAGTAAGAGGCGTCGCGACCTCGCCGTCGACTGTGAGCTTCCAGTCGTTCAGGTTGACGGTGGGCACGTAGACGTGAGTGCGGACGAAGAAATGGTCGATCGGGGTGAGGTAGTCGGAGAAGCCGGAAAGGGGCATTTCCAGGTCCTCGGGACGCTTGGAGAGGACCTTCATCCCGACTTTTTCCTGAGCCATGAGAGCGGCGCCTGTGGTGAGGGCGAAGAAATTTCGTCTTGAGAGATTCATTGGGTCCATTCGAGAAATTTTGAACTGAGGAGGCCGTCGCGGATGTCGACGGTGAACTCCTGTTTGTCGGAGCCTTTCATGACGGCTACGTGATGCGCGCCGACGCTGAGGCTGAGATTCGCGGGGGTTTTCTGCGCCTGCTCCTTGCCGTCGACAATCACGGTGAGGCCCGGCGGATTGGTGATCAGGCTGAGGGATCCGGCTTGCTTGGGTAGTTCGACGATGACGCCGGCGTCGCGGGGAATTTCTATAATGCGATGCTGGTCGCGAAATCCGGTGTGCTGGGCGACGAAGGTATGGCGTCCGGTGGAAAGCGTAATATTGCAGGGCGATTTGCACTTGGTCGAAGCATCGCCATCGAAAATGACGTTCGCTCCGGCGGGTGACGTGGTCACTTGAAATTCAGACTCGGAAGCGGGTTTCGGCTGCGCAGGCGTGCGTTTCGCCACTACTTCGCGCTTGGGCGGGACTGGTGCCGGCGTCGGTTCCACCGGAGTCGGCGTCGGCGGAGGCGGATCCACTTTTTTAGGTTCTTCCACTGGCGCAGGCGTGGGCGTTGGCGCCGGTGTATCAGGAGGCGGCGGGGCTGCTTCCTGTGGAGGAGGCGTAGTCTTCCCGATAGTCTCCGCGTGCGGTCCATACCGCTGGATGACCAGGAAAATCGCAACCATCAACAGCGCCACTGACGCGGCGGAAACCAGCACGTTGCGCAGGACGTGGCTCGTATTTTCGGTTGCTTCGCGGCGGGCGCGCGGTTCGAACAGCGGAGGAACTTCGAGCGGAGGCGCGCCAGGAACCGGCGGCGGCAACGACACCTCAGCCGTGGGACGGCGGCCTTCGTCGCGCCGGTCGTCAAGTGTCGCGCCCAAGCCGTCCTGCGAGCCCACGGTCGGCATGTTGAGGCTCGCGCCGCGCGGCAGAGGCATCCAGCCTTTGGTGGTGTTGCAAGCGCCTGCCAGGGCGTTGATGAACTCGATGCAGTTTTCGTAGCGGTCGGCGGGGTTTTTCGAGAGAGCCTTGCGCAGCACGCCGCCCACCTTCGGCCCGAGCGTGGGATTCAATCGCTCCGGCAGAAGCGGCTCCTCGCGCACGATTTTGAAGAGCAGCGTGGGCAGATACTCGGCGACGAATGGCTTTTCCCCGGTGAGGACTTCGTAGGCGATCACGGCGAGGGAGAACTGGTCGGCGCGTCCGGTGATGGCGGTGCCTTGCACCTGCTCGGGCGACATGTAGCTGGGCGTGCCCATCATGGCGCCGGCCAGGGTCATCTGCTGGGAGATGATTTTCGCCACGCCGAAGTCGGTCACCTTCGCTGTGCCGTCCTCATGGATCATGATGTTGGCGGGCTTGATATCGCGGTGGACGATTCCTTTTTTATGCGCGTAGTCCAGCGCCGCGGCCGTTTGGCGCAGAATGCTGAGCAGTGTTTCCTTATCCGGCGTCTGCTCATGCAGCAGCATTTTTTCGAGCGGAGGGCCGTTGACGAACTCCATGAAAATATACGCCATCCCGTTTTCTTCGGCGATGTCGTAAATGGTCACGATGCCGGGGTGCGACAGAATGCCGGCGGATTGCGCTTCGCGAACCAGGCGCTCCCGCAGGCGCTCGCGCTCGGCGGCGTCGGTAAGATCCTGAAGGCGTATGCTTTTAATCGCGATGGTGCGGCCGATGGTGGGGTCCAGGGCCTGATATACGACGCCCATCGCGCCCCGCCCCAATTCCGCAACGATTTGGTAGCGCCCGACCTGTTGCACGTGGATGTCTTCATTCTAACGCAGAGGGTCTCTAAGACTCTGCGATACAATCATGCCGGGGGATTTTCCAAATATGACGATGAGTCAGGCGCTATTGCCGGAATTCGATAACGAAATGAAGTTCACCAGGAAGGCTCTGGAGAGGGTTCCCGACGATAAGTTCGATTGGAAGCCGCACGCGAAATCGATGTCGCTGGGAAGGCTTGCTGGCCATCTGGCGGAGCTGGTCGGGTTCGCAACCGCGATCATCGGGACGGATGGGGTGAATTTCGATAAGGGTGAATACAAACCGTTAGTGGCGAAGAATCGGGCGGAGGTGCTGGAGGCTTTCGACAAGAACGTCGCGGCCACGCACGAGGCGATCGCCGGAGCAACCGACGATCATCTGCGGCAACCGTGGCATCTGATTTATCAGGAGAAGAAGCTGTTCGAAGCGCCTCGCGCCGCGGCGTTGCGCAGTATGGCGATCAACCACATCATCCATCATCGCGGGCAATTGACGGTCTATTTGCGACTGAACGATGTAGCAGTGCCGTCGATTTACGGTCCCTCGGCCGACGAGATGTAATAATTTTCGTCACGCGCCGTCTCGGATGTATGTTAAGGGATATTCGCTACGCGCTGCGCACTTTGCGCGGCGCTCCGGCTTTTGCGATCACGGTGGTGCTGACGCTCGGTGTCGGCCTGGGGTTGAACACCGCGCTATTCACGCTGTTCAACGCTTACGTGCTGCGCCCGTTCGCGGTGAAGGACCCTTACAGCCTGTATCACTTCGCACGGCAGACGAAGCGCGACACCCGAGCCGGATTGACGTGGAAGCAGTATCAGGACCTGCGCGCTCAAATGCCGGTCTTCACCGACACGTTGGGATATGCGCCCGTCCTGACGCGCGTCGAATCGCGAAATGCGCAGGGATTCGCGGTCACCGGGAATTATTTCTCCATGCTGAACGTCGGCGCACTGATCGGACGTCCCATTCTTCCCGACGACGCAGCGACGCCCGGTGGGGGCGCGGTGGTGATGTTGAGCTATCAGTTCTGGCAGTCGGCATTCGCCGGCGATCCGGCGGTTGTCGGCCAAACCATCCGCATCGCGGACCGCCCGTTTGAAGTGGTGGGCGTGGGCCCGGCCGATTTCATCGGAGTCTCGGAGCTGCCGATCGATTTCTTCATTCCCATAACAATGCAGAGCGCTGTCGTTCCGGTTCCCGATTTGTTTGGCCCTGAAGAGCCCCGGGGCATGCTGGTCGTCGGGCGTCTGCGCCCAGGAGTTCCGCTTGAACAAGCGAAAGCCGCGCTCTCCGTGTGGATCGTTCAAGCAACCGAGCAATGGCCGGAGGGCGAACGGGCGATCGGGGCGGCGCTGGAATCCGCGGCGACTCCCATGTCCACCGACGGCGAGCTGATGAGGCAAATTTTGCTGGTGTTTCTGCCGCTGGTGGTCGTCTTCGGCCTGGTGCTGGTGATCTGCTGCGCCAACGTGTCGAACATGATGCTGGCGCGCGCGCTCGGCAGGCAGAAGGAAATCGGCGTGCGGCTCGCCATGGGCGCGGCGCGCTCGCGGCTGATCCGGCAGTTGCTCTCGGAGAATCTTTTGCTCTCTCTACTGGCCGGCGCGGTCGGCTTCGCAGTATCGAATCTCTCGATTCGCGGAGCGCAGAGAGTGCTGGTCGCGACCATCCCTCCAGCTCTGAATCTGCTGCACGTCGCGCCGCTGAAGCCGGATTACCGGGTCTTCCTGTTCATCTTGACGGCCGCCGCGCTGACGACGATTCTGTTCGGATTGGCACCCGCGGTGCAAGCCACGCGCACCTCTTTAACGGAAGCGCTGCGCGGAGAATTCGGGGCGCGCGTGTCGTCGTCAAGGCTGCGTTCGGCTCTGATTGTCAGCCAGATCAGCTTGTGCGTGATCCTGCTGGTGCTCACCGGAATCCTGCTCCGCGCGAGCGGCGCCTACCAGCACAAGGACCTGGGCTACAACATTCACGGGGTGGTTTATCCCTTCTTCCTCGGCCGCCAGGATGGGTCGGAGCCGGGCAAACTCGCGGCGCGCCTGGTGACCGAACCATGGGTGGATCAGATGGCGGCAGCCTGGCATCCTCCGCTCTATTCGGTCGATCAGATTCCGGTGACCACGGCGCATGGCAGCGAACCGGTGCGGGCCGGTTACAACATGGTCTCGCCCGAATACTTCAAAGTTCTGGAAATACCGATCGTGCGCGGCCGCACTTTCGCGAAGCAGGAAGCGGAGTCCGAAGCTCCGGTGGCCGTGGTGAGCCAGGCCACAGCGCAAAAATTCTGGCCGAATGACGACGCCATCGGCAAACCATTTACGGTCGATAGAAAAGGCCGGAGTCTCAGCGACGCGCCCGCTTTCGATCATGCCGTGGTGATCGGTATCGCGAAAGATGTGATCAGCGGCAACATGATTACCGGACGGGACGCGACCATGATTTATTTTCCGGCGTCGGTGCGGTCGAAACATCCGCGTACGTTCCTGATTCGGGGAAAAGGCGACGTGGCGTCCACGATTCGCAGCTTGGAAACAGCTCTGACGGCAACGGTCCCGAACCGGCCGGAAGTGGCGATCTCACTGGACGAAATGTTCACCACGCAGATGTACCCGTTTTGGGCCGCCTCCTGGATTTCGGCCATGCTGGGCGCGCTGGCGCTCCTGCTAACGTTGTCCGGGATGTACGGCGTACTGTCCTACCTGGTGGGCCAGAGAACGAAGGAGATCGGAATCCGCATCGCGCTGGGAGCGACGCCGGGGATCGTGGTGCGTCTGGTGCTCAGTCAGTCGTTGAAGTTCGCGATGTGGGGAGTCGGCGTGGGCCTGGCGTTGGCGTTCGGAGGCTCGCTGGTGCTGCGCCACCTGCTCACCGTGATCAACGCGTTCGATCTGGCGTCCTATACATCAAGCGCGGCGATCGTGACCGTGGCATCGCTGGCTGCGGCGTTTTTTCCCTCGAGCAGAGCGGCGCGGATCAATCCAGTGGAGACATTGCGGGCGGATTAAGCAAGATATAAGGCAGAACTCGCGGAAAACTCTGCGCCCTCTGCGAAATCCTTGGCTACGGCGAGATCCTGTACAGCCCGCGCTCCCGAATGTAATCCGCCACCGGGCATGGTAACTCCTCCGGAGTCTCTCCCCGCGCTAGCGCTTGCCGGGTCTCCGACGACGATACCGGCAATGCGACCGTTTCCAATCGATGCACCCGAGCGCCATCGGGAATGGAATACGCGTGGCCCGGCCGCGAGACGATAATGAAGTCGGTTTCGCGGATCACGTCCTCCCAGCGATACCAGGAGCGGATTTCAGCAAACGCGTCAGAGCCGATCACAAAAAAAACCTCGCCCGCATCCGGCTGCGCCTTCACTCGCTCAATCGTGTGAATCGAATAACTTTTCTCGCGGCCTTCTTCGAGCCGTGAGGGAACGAAGCGAGGCTCGCCCGCGCAGGCCAGTTCGACCATTTTGTAGCGATCCTCATAACCTGCGCCAGTTTCCTTATGTGGGGGATGCGCCGCCGGGATAAACAGAACCCGGTCGAGCGCGAAGGTGTCCGCGGCTTCGCGCGCCACCACCAAATGGGCGCGATGAATGGGATCGAAGGTTCCTCCAAAGATCGCCGTCCTCATAAAATGTGTTGGAGAAATTCCTCTTCCTTATCGATTTCAATGCCGATTTTCAGCCACAGCAGTTTATGGGGCGCGATGATCTCCGGCACATGGCCGCACAAATTTATCATGTCTTTTTCAGTGGTGACCAGCGCCTCGGCCCCGCATTGGGTGGCTTGCTTGGCGAGCCTCTCCAATTCCGCGGGTCTGTAATGATGATGATCGCCGAACTCCCAGCGGAATGCGACTTCGATTCCCAGCTCCTCCAGTGTCTGCCAGAACGCGCGCGGATTCCCCAGCCCGCAGAACGCCGCCACGGTCCCTAAATTTGCTTCCGCCACGGGCGTCGCGATCTTCGATTGGTAGTCGATCCACCCGCGCGGGGCGGTACGCGAAATATAGATGGGCGCTTCGGGGTTAAAGTTGCGGATCGACCGGTGCAATCCCGCAATATCCTGTCCCGGCTCGACGCGGGTGACGACGATCGCGGAGGCTCGCGCGAGGCCCTTGCGCGGCTCCCTGCTTCGGCCGAGCGGAAACATGCCCCCGCCGAATGGATCGAGCGCGTCGATCATCACGACATCTTGCGTGCGAGCCAAGCGAACGGTTTGAAATCCGTCGTCGAGAATAAAAAGATCCGGCGAGAGCGCCTCTTCCATGTGCCGGCCGACGTCATAACGGTCCGCCCCGATGCCGACATGCGCGTCGCCCGCGCGAACGTATAGCTGAGCTTCGTCGCCTGTCAGATCGATGGACGCGATCTCTCCGCGCGGAACGATGACCAGAGGATCGTGCGATTTCCGGTTATAGCCGCGAGTCAGGATCGCGGGATTGCGCCCCCGTTCGCGAATCCGGTGTGCCAGATGCGCCACCATCGGCGATTTTCCGGAACCTCCCATGGTTAATCCGCCGATACTGATCACCGGCGCCGAAAGCGTCCGGCGCTGCGCTTTCTGCCGGAGCATATTCGCCCGATGCCCCGCTGCCCAGCACCACGAAAGAGGAGTGAAAATCGCGCGGACCAACAGAGCGCGCGGCGGATCGGGCACGCCATTCGAACGCGCGGCCCAGACCTCCTGCGCGATGCGGTCGACCACCCCGCGTTTGGACATGGCCAGATCGCGCGCTCGCGCGCCCAGCGTTCCAGGATCGTCGAGCAGCCGCGCGACGGCAGGTCCCAGAGCAGCGCTGTCCTTGATGCTTTCCAACGCTTCGGCGCCGCGAAATTCGCGGGCGATGGCTGCGAAATTTTCCATGTGCGGCCCGGCGATGATGGGTTTCGCGAAGTACGCCGGCTCCAGAATATTGTGCCCTCCGCGCCGCGCAAGCGTCCCGCCCATGAACACGACGTCGGCTCGCGCGAACAACGCCGCCAGATCGCCGATGGAATCGACCAGCAGCACGCCGGGAAGCGTAAGCGGTCCCAGGTTCGTGCGGCGCACGAAGTTCAAGCCGGCGCGTTTCAACTTCTCGGCGACAACGTCGAATCGCTCCGGACGGCGGGGCGCGAGGATCAGCAGAAGACCGGGACGCGAGACCTCCGCGAAGGCTTGAAGGACCACATCGTCCTCATCCACATCCGTCGAATCCGCGGGAGGCATAGTGCTCGCCGCGATCCAGATTTTTTCAGGCTTGGTGCGGCCGAGAAACTCGGCGATGGTGGGCGCGATGCCGGAGGGCGGTGTGAAATCGTACTTCAGATTACCGGCTACTTGGATATGATCCAGGCGCGCTCCCGCAATGACGAAGCGGCACTCATCTTCGGCGCTCTGCGCGAAAATCATGTCGGCGCAGCTCAACACGTGGCGGAAAAACCAGCTCCATCGCCGGTAGCGAGGCAGGGCGCGGTCGGAAATGCGGCCGTTCACGACAATCAGCGACGCGCCCGCGAGTTTCGATTCGCGATAGAGATTGGGCCAAATTTCGGTTTCGAGCACCACCACCGCCGCCGGACGCAAGCGGCGGAGCACGCGCTGTACGGCGGACCGGTAATCGAGGGGCACGAAGAATACTCCGTCGGTCAAACCTTCCAGCTTCAGATCCGCCGTCTCGCGCCCGGCGAGGGTCGTGGTGGAAACATAGAGGCGCGTTTTTGGATGAGCGGCACGGACGGCGCGAATCAATTCCACGCAGCTAAAAACCTCGCCCACCGATACGGCGTGAAACCAAATGGCTCCGGTGCCCGTCGTCTGAATGGTGGCGGGAAGAAATCCCAGGCGTTCGGCAAGCCCGGCGAAATACCTCCGGTTGCGAATTCCCCGGTACAGTAGATAGAGGGCCACCGCCGGACTAAGGGCGAGTTGCAGCCCCTGATAAAGGAAATAGATGAGACGCGTAGCAGTTTTCTCGGGCGTGTGGATAGTTCTTCTGAGTATAGCGGCGTGGGCGGCTAACAACAAGGAAGACGACAAGGACAAAGATCGCTTCGCTCCCGGCCCAGCGTCGTCCTATAAGGGCAGCAAGACCGCCGAGAATATCGCCATGGCCGCGGTTCCTTTCGTGAGCGAGGAACAGGTGCGATCGGCCTTCGGCAAGGTGGACCCGAATCATTACGGAGTGCTGCCAGTGCTGGTGATTCTCGAAAACGGCACCGGCAAGGCGCTGAAGCTCAACGTAGAGGCGGATTACGTCGGGCCGGACGGCAAACACGTCGAGCCCACGCCCCCCAACGACGTAACCTTCATCGGCGGCTCGGGGAAGGCTCCGCGCATGCCGGGGACCAGCCCGTATCCGTTTCCGCGGAAGGAGAAGAGGGGACCGCTGAATATCTGGGAAATCGAGGGGCGCGCGTTCACGGCAAAGCTGTTGCCGCTGGGCGAGAAAGTTTACGGGTTCGTCTATTTCCAGACGGATTATAAACCGGGATCGACTCTGTTCATCACCGGCGTCTCCGAAGCGTCGACGGGGAAAGAATATTTGTATTTCGAAGTGCCCCTAGAGAAGCAATAAATAGCGTATCGCACGGCCCCGAACAGAGCCGCGACTAGCAGGAGCGGTCAGCACCCGGGTCTTCACAGAAAATTAACGATCGACGCAAACGACGCCGGGTCCAGGCTCGCCCCACCCACCAGCGCCCCGTCGATTTCTTCCTGCGCCATCAGCCCTTTCACGTTGTCGGCCTTCACGCTGCCTCCGTAGAGAATGCGGCACGCGGACGCAACTTCGGTTCCGAACTGATTCCGCGCTTCGCCGCGAATAAACCTGTGAGCCGCCGCGGCCATTTCCGGGGTCGCAGTCTTGCCCGTGCCGATCGCCCACACAGGCTCGTACGCAATCACCACGCGAGTGAACTGTTCCCGCGTCAGGCTGCCCAGGCCTCCCGCAAATTGCGCGCCGCACACTGCTTCGGTCGAGTTCGACTCGCGCTCATCCAAATTCTCCCCCACGCAGACAATCGGATTCAGTCCGGCGTCGAGCGCGGCGACGGTCTTCTTAAATACGGTCTCTTCGGTTTCGTGAAAATACTGGCGGCGCTCGCTGTGGCCGATAATCACCCAGCGGCAGCCAACGGCGGTGAGCATCGGCGCGGAAACTTCGCCCGTATACGCGCCTTCCTGGAGCCAGAAAACATCCTGCGCGCCAATCCCGATTGCGGTAGATTTCGCGCCCTCAACCGCGGCGGGAATGTTCACGAACGGTGGACAAATCACGACATCCGCGTGGCTCGCGCCCGCCACCAGCGGAGAGAATTTTTCGAAAAAAGAAGACGTCTCGGCCGCAGTCTTATACATCTTCCAATTGCCGGCCATCACGGGTTTTCGCATGCTATTTCAGCATAGCCCAGGACGAAATTCGCAAAGCAACCAAAAACTTTGCGAGCTTTGCGCCTTTGCGTGATTAAGATACCAAACGAAGTTGTTTGAATTTCTCGATCAGCTCAAACGGCGCGCGTACGGACTTGATGGTCTCCCCGCGCTGCTCGATCCTTGCTTCCTCGATTACTCCGAGCGATCGTTCGGATGCCATCGACAAATAATCGATACGCGCCGGATCGATGCCCATAATGCGGCAGCAGGTCGCGTCCACCGACGGCAGATCGGAACCCATCACCAGCACGCCGGCTTGCTTCGGAGTGCCCTGAATCGGACCGTTTCCTTCCATTCCGACAATGCCATCGACAATTGCGAAGGTGTGCCGGAAGATACGATTCAGCTCGACAATCGATTCGTCGATGCCTATTTGATGCAGCTCGTTTTTCGGCCATCCGTAGACCGATCCCGGAACCACGCCAAAGAAGTTTTTCATCGAAAGCGTTGCACCCGCCCAATGATGCGTTTTCATTTTGGCCAGCGATACGATCAGATCCGCTCGCAGAGCCGTGTTGGGCAGATAAATTTCGCCGCGATCCGCGAAACCCTGGATCGGGCTGACATCGTCGCGATTAAGATCTGTGAACAGCGCGTCGAACTTGGGGATCTGCGTCCGGTAGCGAGTCATCTCGGCGATCGAATAAGTATCGCGCCGATGCCCCGGCCCCTCGCCGATCTTCACCTCCGCCGCGCCCAGCGAGTTAAATGCGTCGAGCGCCGCCGCCACCACGCTGACGTCCGTATTGATGCACGTCTTCGGATCGAACTCCACCAGATTGGGCTTCAGCAGCACGCGCTTCCCGCGAACGTCGAGCCCGCACTGCTTCACCCCTTCCAGGATGCGGCTCACCAGGTCGTCGGCGTACGATTTCGCCCGGATAATCGACACCGGCGGCGATTGCAGCGGACCCCTATGTTTCGGTGGAGCGCCTTCGAACCCCGCGTATCCTGCGAACACGCTGGCGCCCGCAACAGCCAGAAATTCGCGGCGATTCGGACTCATGTCGTGCCTCCGGTGCGGAAAAACTCGGGCTTGTCTTCCGCGATAATATTCAACGCCGCGATCATAGTTTCCGGAGACGAAGCAATTTCGACCGTCGACGATGGCACCTCCGCTTCATGCAACCGCAGAGCGATGGTCAGCCACGCCCGAGCCAGCGGCGAAGTGGTTTCACCCGCCATCCGCGCAGCCAGATCCAGCGATTTCCCCAAGTCCGGATGCCCTTGCAGCCCGATCAGCGCGAGCGCCGTCGTTTCCGGAAACGCGACCAGATCCACCTTCAACGCCGCATGACTGCCGTAATTCCATCCGCCATCCGCGCAACGCACGTCGATCAATTCCGCCTCTCCCATGCGAACCCGTTCCGTCAATCTAGGATTTGAGACCTTTCCCGCCGCTTGTTTAAGCGCGACAATCGCATGCACGTTCGGTTCGACCCACGAAACCTGGCCCGGCTTCCAGGGCCAGCCCTCCAAGTTGAGATTCCGGTCCGGCTCCCCGAACAGCTTGGTGCGAAACAGAAGGCGTTTCCACAGCGCCAATTCGACTTCTTTCGAGCTCAACAGCCACTGCACGCCTTTTTGAAACGGCTCCCCGGTTTCGCCCCGTGACTGCGCAAGCGCCACACACAACGAAGTGCCCCAACTCGGCACCGGAACGTCGGCCGAAGGACGCCATCCGCCGTCCGCCGCCTGCCACGATTTCAGCAGTCCCCACGCGCGATCCGCCGCCGCTTCCCCCGCCAGCGCAACCGCCGCGTAAAACGTAGGTTCCAGCCAGGATTGCTTCCCCGGGAAGTAGCCCCATCCGCCATCGGCGTTTTGAGCCTCCCGTAGACGCACCGCGGCTGTAGGATCTTTCACGTATCAGTATTCGGCGGTATTCGGACGAAACTTTAGCAGTCTTCTTTGCGAGCTTCGCGCCTTTGCGTGAACTTGTTTGCCTTTTAACGGATAATACCCAAATGCGCCTTCTCCTGCCCGTGCTGCTAGCCACGCTGACCCTCCAAGCCCAAGATGATATGGCTCGCGCCCGCCGAATCAGCGCGGAGGCGATCGGCATCGACAGTCATATCGACACCATTCAGCACGTCCTGGTCGATCACGTAGATCTAGCGAACCGTCTGCCAAACGGCATGGTCGATTTCCCGCGTCTCCGCGAAGGCGGCATGAAAGCTCCGTTCTTCGCGCTCTGGGTCCCCGTCTATTACAAAGGAGCCGAAGCCGTCCGCCGCACCCTCGACCTCCGCGATGCGATGCAAAGCGTGCTCGATGCCCACCAAGATCAAATCGAGCTCGCCACCGGCGCCGGCGACATTGAGCGTATCGTCAAATCGAAGAAGATCGCGGCTTTCTTAGCGATCGAAGGCGGCCACCAGATCGACGACGACCTCGCGGTGCTCCGCATGTACTATCGCATGGGCATCCGCGCCATGACCCTGACCCACTTCAAAAACAACAACTGGGCCGACTCTTCCACCGACAAGCCAGCGCACAACGGCCTCACCCCGTTCGGTAAAGAAGTGGTCCGTGAAATGAACCGCCTCGGCATGCTGGTGGACGTCTCGCACGTCTCCGATAAAACCTTTTACGACGCCCTCGAAGTAAGCACCAAGCCCGTAATCGTTTCCCATTCCTCGTCGCGCGCGATCTCCAACATTCCCCGCAACGTGACCGACGATATGCTCCGCGCGCTCGCGAAAAACGGGGGCGTCGTCGGCATCAACTTCGGCGAAGGATTCATCAGCCAGAAGGACGTGGCCGCGCTCCAGTCCGCCATCAGCTCGAACCAAAGCGCGCCTCCGGATATGACCGGAAAGATTCTCGACGATTACGCCAATGAGGAGTTTCGAAAGGATCTGGCCGCGATGAAAACGGGTCTGGCAACCCTATCCGACGTCGCCGATCACGTGGACCACATGGTTAAGGTAGCCGGTATCGATCACGTCGGCATCGGCAGCGATTTCGATGGAATTACCTCGCCGCCAGAGGGCCTCGCCGATATCTCCAAGATGCCTTCCCTCGTCGCCGTCCTGCTCAAAAGGGGCTACTCGGAGCAGGACATCAAGAAAATCCTCGGCGGCAATTATCTGCGCGTGATCCGCGAAGTCACCGGACGCTAGAAGCCCGCTTCTGCCGCAGCAGCCCGACACCTGCCAGAGCCAGCCCGACCAGGCCGAATGTCGCAGGCTCCGGAGTGCTACTGATGTTGAACGTTAACTGCGCAAGGTCATAATTGCCGTTAACCGCGCCGAATTGCAGGGTTGTGAACGCAGTTGCGGTGCCGAGCGTAGTCGTCTGGAGCGCCGGCGAGGCCAAAGCATCCACGTCGACCGCCGTCCCTCCGTTAATCTTGTAGAACGCCTCTTCCGGCGGTGTAAAAGCGTCCAGCGCGAAACTGACCAGGCTGACGCTATAACCCGGTTGCACGGTGATCGTAATGGTCTCTCCAACGGTGACGCGATTACTCCCGGCGCCGAGACCCGCTGCTGTGCTGTTCGTTACATCCGACGTATCCCCGCACTTCGTAGTCGTGGTGCCGGCCACGCACTCCAGGGTGCCGCTGGCAGTGACTTCCAGAGCGCCCCCGTCCAGCACGATCGGTCCCGATATATCGATCCCCACGCCGTTCGTCGGAACATTCGTGGTTCCTCCCGAAGGGTAGGAACTGGTAATGCCGGTTCCAGCCCCAAAATCGATCAATGTGCTCGCTCCCGCCGGTAGCGCAACAATTGAACCAAAAATAAAAAATAATCCCGACCCGAATTTCATCAAATTCCTCCCAATAATCCAAACAATTAGCTGACGACTTTCAGATAGTACCGTCTCCGTTCATCTAACCACAACCAGGAAAAAGACTTAAGTACGTACTGAGCCGCCAGTACTACATGTTTCCAGCCCCAACCTTAGGAAAGTACTAAAGGTTTCGGCCTATTTACTATCTAGGGGTTTCCGTCTAGAGTTATAAGTAGTTGTAAGGGTCATCGGCCCCTGATCTGGACGTGATGAATCAGTTATTATTGCAGTACTCATATCTTCAAGTGCTTGATTTCATGACGACCGTGGCATTCCTTTTACACGGCGTTCATGAAGGAAACCCCTTAGTCCGTGCTGCGCTGCAATATGCCCCGAATCCTCTGGGTGGGTTGCTCGCGGTTAAGGTTCTGGCTGTCGCCCTCGGGTTTTATTGCTGGAAAGGCGGACGGGAAAGGCTGCTGAACCGGATCAACCTGTTGTTTGCAGTCATCGTCGCCTGGAATATGGTAGCGCTCATCATGGGTTCAATCGCGCCGAAGCTAGTCTGATTTAGTTCATATTAGCTCAATGAATCCTCAAGGTTCGAAACAGAGCCCCGACTAGCAGGAGTGTCCATGGGGCCGCTGTCGGGGTGGGGCGGCCAATTTTGGCGGCAGCCGCCTTTCATGGCGGCTGGACGCGCTGGAAAGCGATTCCGCTACTACAAGGCGACCGGCAGGCTTGCAGAGTTTCATTCCCTCTTCCCGGGATAAATGCTACAAACGGTTTTTCAGAAACACGGGGCGGGCTTCGGTGGCCGTGCACGCGTTATTCTGGGAAAGGAGCACACCATGGCAACTCTCGATTGGTCACAATGCCCCGTGGTGGAGAGCATCCCCGGCAAGGTTAGCGGCGCGTGGGTGTTTCGCGGTACGCGTGTCCCCGTGGCCGCGATTTTCGAGAACTTGAAAAATTCTCCCATCGAAGAGGTTGTGGAAAATTTTCACGTCACGCGTGAACAGGTTCAGTGTGTTCTCGACTTCGCGGCTAAGAGCACATTGGAAACGTTGCGCGTTGGATGAAAATTCTCCTCGATGAAAGCGTCCCGCAAAAACTGAAGCTGATCATCGAGGGCGGCCATACGGTTGTCACGGCGTGGTATCAAGGCTGGTCCGGTTTGAAGAACGGAGCTTTGCTGAATGCAGCGGAAGAACCGGGCTTCGATTTGTTCATCACGGCGGATCAGGAATTGAGTTACCAGCAAAATCTGACAGGGCGGAAATGGCGCTGGTTGTGCTGAGCACGAATAACTGGGCATTCGTCAAGGCGCATATCGCAGGGATTATGGTTGCTATCGAAGCGGCCACACCGGGCAGCTCTACCGAGGTGCACGTACCGGAGCACTAAGCCCCCGCCGTGTTTCTCCGCGCGGCGTTAGCCGCTCCCCGAAATTTTTTTGCCACCTTTTGAAAATCGGGTTGAGTGCCATGCTAGGAATTCGCTCCAGAGAACTCTTGCCGCCCCGATGAGCCAGGACAGGATGAGCCGAAGCGGAAAGGGTAGGTCGGCAACGATATCTCTTACGAAGTCCGATGTGGGGCGGTCCCCCCGGACCGCGGCCGACGCCCTCGTCGGCCCTTGTTTTTGAGTGCGCCGGCACAGCCGGACCAGTCGAGTCGCATGCTACGATGCCATCATGCGGCCAATCTTCCTTTCCTTCTTGCTCGCCTTCTCCGCGTTCGCCGCTGACTGGCCTCAATGGCGCGGCCCCAATCGCGACGGCATTTCAGCCGAAACCGGGCTGCTCTCCGCGTGGCCTTCCGGCGGACCCAAAGTGATTTGGCGAGTCAGCGGCCTCGGCATCGGCTACTCCTCGTTTTCGATCGTAAACGGGCGGATGTACACCCAGGGACAGCGCGGCAAACAGGAATTCGTCCTCGCGCTCGACGTCAAGACCGGAAACAAGCTCTGGGAAACCCCCACCAGCCGCGATTTCGAGAACGACCGCGGCAGCGGCCCTCGCGGAACTCCGACCTTCGATAACGGAAAACTCTACGCCATGACCGGCGAAGGCACCGTGGTCTGCCTGGATGCGGCAACCGGAAAAATCCTCTGGCAGATGGACTCCGTGAAAAAATTCGGCGCCTCCGTCCCGCACTGGGGCTATAGCGAATCGCCCCTGATCGATGGCGACCGCGTCATCGTCATGCCCGGCGGGCGCGGTGCGTCTCTCGTTTCGCTCGATAAGCGCACCGGCGAAGTGCAATGGAAAACCGGCGACGATTATGCCGGCTATTCCTCCGCGATTCTCGCCGATGTGAACGGCTCGAAACAGGTGATCGCCCTCAGCGGCCGGTCCGCGTTCGGCGTGCAGGAATCGACGGGCGAGCTGCTCTGGCGCTATGGCAAAATCGCGAATAATGTCGCCAATATTGCCACGCCCATTTATCAGGACGGGGCCGTCTTTCTTTCCACCGCCTACGATACCGGCTGCGCATTATTGAAGCTGAATCCCAAAGGCATGCAGGAAGTCTACTTCAATCGCGACATGATGAATCATTATTCCAGCTCGGTGCTGATCGACGGCACATTGTATGGCTTCACCAACGCTCTTCTGAGCGCAATGGATTTCAAGACCGGCAAGCAGCTCTGGAAAAATCGCAGCGTAGGAAAAGGATCGGTGACCTATGCCGACAAGCACTTGTACGCGCTCGGCGAAGATGGCGTAGTAGGCTTGATCGACGCGGACCGCGATGGTTATAGAGAGGTTTCGCGATTCGAATATCAGAAAGGATCGCTCCCGTCCTGGTCTCCTTTAGTGATCTCCGACGGCAGGCTATACCTGCGCGATCAGGACAACTTGACGTCGTACGATATTAAAGGAAAGTAGGAGACTAAATTGAACAAGACCATCGGATTATTCGCAGCAGCCGTGTTACTGACCGTTCCCGCATTCGCCCAAAAGAAAGAGGAGGGTAAACAACCTCCGGTCGGCGGAGGACACATCCCGGCCAAGGGTCCGGCGCCCGTCAGCGCGAAGCGTGCCCAGCCGGCCCCGAAAGCAGGCGCGCAAGCGCATTTCAACGAGAAGGAAGGTCACCCCAACGCTCCCCACGTCGATGCAAAAGGCGATAAATGGGTAGGTCACGATACCGGTCCGAACGACGCCCGCTATCATCTGGCGCAGCCCTGGGCCCACGGCCACTTCACCGGCGGATTCGGCAAAGGCCACGTCTGGCACCTGGCCGGAGGCGGACCAAGCCGTTTCTGGTTCAACAATTTCTACTGGAGCGTATCCCCCGTCGACATCGCCCTCTGCGCCGACTGGAATTGGGGCGGCGACGATATCGTAATCTACGAAGACCCCGACCACGTAGGCTGGTATCTAGCCTATAACGTGCGCCTAGGCACTTACGTCCACGTCGAGTATCTTGGGAACCAGTAGCATCAGCTCATTCGAAAGCCTGTGTCACCTCACCGTCTGATGGCACAGGCTTCAGAATCTTGTTTTCTATCAGCGTTCATCAGCGGCTAATATGTTTTGCCGTTTTCATCCCGTGTGCTTCCCAGCCAGCGGATAAGCCAGCGTATCCAGCAACCACTCCCGATTCA
>Ga0210388_10000420_pt1 | contig 35265 bp, 27 predicted proteins | sample IncBWC19OmetaG_FD_155485 | JGI IMG/M metagenome (GOLD analysis project Ga0210388, IMG submission 155485) | Forest soil microbial communities from Barre Woods Harvard Forest LTER site, Petersham, Massachusetts, United States - Inc-BW-C-19-O ...
GTTATCGGCCGGCTGAAATGAGCGTCGGAGAATAGATGACGCAATCGTCGAGAGTGATTTGGTTGGGGGCAAAAAAATTGATGCCGGCCGGCTGGAGGGATGTCGCCCGTCCGCTGACCCATACTGGCTTGCCGACTTCAAGGGGCACTGGTGATGTTGACAAATCCTCCTGCAAATGCGCGACGACGGCGACGTCCGTTTTTGACGTGCTTGAAGCGATAGTGACGCTGCCTCCGCTCGCGCTGACCTTGCCCCCCGGCGAAGCGGTGCTCCTCTCGAAAACGACCGTCTTCTGGCTTTGGTCAACGCTTGCGATGATCCCAAAGTAACGGTAGGTGTGGTTTTGGTATTTCTCCAGAAAGCGGACTTGATCGAACCGGGGCTGTTTTGAGACGAGTTTAAGCGGTGAAAAAGCCACTTTTAACCCGGTTGCGACCACTTCAGAGGCCGCATACACCGGCACAGCGGTGGCATCCATGCGGTAGTAGGATGGTGCCGGAAACGGTTCCGCCTGACTGTTCCAGCAATACCGGACAACTTCCAGGGGTGTTAGATTTTCAATTGCCTGAAGCTGCGCGGCGATTGCCCTGGCCTTTTCTTCAGCCGCCTCCTGCTCAGCCGCCAGTTGCAGTCGTTTTTGCGTCTCAATGGCTGCCGCAATATCGCGGCCCAGCGCGTCGGCGGCCGGGTCGTCTGGCTCTGCTTCTGAAGCTGCGGCAAGTAAGTTCTGCGCCTCTACATATTTTCCTGAAGCAAAGGCCTCGTGCGCTTCATTCATGGCGTCAAAATAGCGCTCGCTGAACAACTTAACCGTGCAGGTAGCCATCTCGCCTTCGGGGACGAACATGGTGACATTGGTGGATACATACCCATCCATCCGCAATTCAAATCCTTTGACCGTTGTGCCAATGGGCATATGGTCGAGCGTGAGCGGCGTAGTGCCAACCTCTTTTCCCTTGCGCAGGACGACAGCTCCTGATGGCTGGCTTGACAGTTGGATACTGCCATACCGAAAAACGAAGGAATGCTTCGCCGCCTCTTTCTCTCCAACTGAAACGTCGGCAATTGTGTCACTCTCACCATCTGTAATGGAGATAGTGTAAGTATCAGGCTGAAGCTCGTGCAGCGTCACAGGCGTCCGGCCAATCTCAACACCATTCGTTGAAACCATGAGCCCGGATGGATCGCTTGTCACTTCAATGGAGCCGTACGGAAACTCAATTTGCCCGGCGGTTTCCGTGTTGCGACTCACCGTGATATTTTTCTCAAGTCTCCATCCTTTTCTCTCGGCGGCGAACTGATACTCGCCGGCGGGCACATCAGCTATTTGAATCGGTAAATGACCCTGCCAGCGTTTTCCACCGCCTGACAATTCAAAATCTGCGTCAGAAGGATCAGAAGACAATCGCGCATTTCCTAAATTAAGGATGATGTTCGTTTCAAGCGTTTGCTGGCGTTCAACGGTGACGATGCAACCTTCTTCGTAGTCGCCGTGGCGGATCAAAAGGGAATAGCCGCCGACCGGAAGCTTTTCCAGTTTTAAGGGACTGCTTCCTTGCTGCGCGGTTTGGCCGTCTTGCTGGACGATGATTGTCGCTGGAGCGGGGATTACGCTGACGGATAGTGAACCACGGCTTGATTCAAGGGACAAAACGCCCAAGTCGGTTTTGCCATAGAAAGACCAAAAGCCACGTTCAAGGGGTTCTGCACCCTTCAGAGTCGCTTGAAAATGATGGTGGCCCGGCTTGAAATGGCCGCCGCTGGCGAACGACCTGCCGTCAAGCATGCAGACGGGCGTTTTATCAGCCGGGAGCGGCTTTCCGTCCAGCGAAAAGGAGAATTCCAGTGTCGTATTCTGAAGCAACTCGAAATGCGCGAATATGACGCCACCAATCAGGACGACTGCAAGAATGACTAGGCCGACATTTCTGCGCAGACGCATCCGCCCTTCATCGGCCAGGGCGGACTTGAGGTTTTCTTCAAGGCTTTCTATCTGTTTCTCAACGCGGGCCAAAGTCGCTTCCCGCTGCTTGACCGCCACAGTCTGATTTTTGAGCGCTGAAACCTGGGCGTTGATGTGCGGCGAAACATCGAGGCCTCCAGTCAAATCTTCAAAAGAGCCGGTCCCCTCAATTTGCTCTATGAAACCGTCGGTCACTTGCCTGGCCATCTCCGTATTTCTGACGAGATTGTTGCGTTCTCCGGTGGCGGTCGCCCTGATTGATTGCGACTTGCTGGAAAACAACTCGTCCGCAGCCTTGAATTTTTTCAAGGCCATTCGGAAAAAATCTGGCGATGTTTCCGGCATGGCTATTTTCCTAACTTGCGGGCGACTTCCTCAAGCCAATCGGCTCTCAATAAAGAATACGGGCGGAATTTTTCCAGCCGGCCGTGCTTCTCATCGTCAAAGAAAATGGCCCGCTGGACTCCAAGTTCGCTTGCCGCCGGGGAGTCAACCATAGAGCGCGAATCGGATTCCGACATTTGCAGGGCAACGCGAAGGCTGAACTCCTCAACGTCGTTGCGTTGGAAAACCCTCTCGAAATTTGAATAGGTATCGCACCAGATGAGGCAGTGGACGCCATACGCGGAACCTTCGCGGCAAAGCTTGGAGAGCAGGTCTGCTTCCGACAGGGTCTTGGGGTCTGATTTCGATAGCTTGAAGCCGGAGTCCGCGCGCCGAAGGTTGCGCTCGCGATGCAGCCCGATGATTACGAAATAGACCGATTCATTCTTCACCTTCGTCACGGCGGTCGCGCGCTGATCGGCCAAGGCCACAAGTTCGGTTAGCTTTTCGCCCAATTGAATTTTGGTGATGAGGTCAATGCGATGGGAGAAAAGTTCCTTGCATAAGTTGGGGAGCTGCCCCCAATCGCCCGTGGGATCGGCAAGATTGAGAACGACAAACCGGGCCTCTTCCGCCGTCTGTTGGACGGCGATGGACGCCATGCTCGCAACCAGCATCGAGACGCAGGACTGCTCGTATTCGCTTTGGCCGATAACGAGCAAGTTGGAGCGGCTCTGTCGCTTGAAAATGGCTGCCGTCGGGTCTTTCATTTCAACCGGGTCACCAAGCCACGCAAAGACTCCGGCCTTCGCGCTGGGCGGGGTTCTTTTCTCCAAGAGGGAACACAGCGGGGCGTTTTGGCGGATGTCGGCGATTGAATTGCCCTCGAAAATCACCTGCGATTTTGGCGTGCTGCGATTGTGCTTTTCCGCGTGGTCGGTGATTTTTGTGAGCAGCGACTCCAACGCGTCGTCGGAGAGCCATGACACTTGGAAGCGGTTGTTCCCCTCGCGCCGGCCATTGGCCGAATTGTAGATGGCTTCGCCCGGCCGCTCCAGAAGCCGGGCCTCGTCGTTGTCTTGTCCGAGAGCCGACAGTGAGTCCGTTTCAGAGCACTGTAGGACGATGCGGATGGGAATCTGGTTTTTTGTCGAAGGCTGCAAGGTTGTCTGACCGGAGAGCGTCTGCGACGCGAGGACGATGTTGATGCCCAGGGCGCGGCCTTGTCGGACCAGGCGGTCAAGAATGGACGCCGCCTCTCTGCCAATCTCATCGTCAGCCAGCAATTCCTGGAATTCATCAATGAGCAGCAGAACGCGAGGCATCGGTTTGCCGGTCTTGTTGCGGTAGCTGCTCAAGGAGGTCTCACCGGCGGAACTGAATTCATTTTTCCTGGCGTCAAGCTCCGCATTGAGGCGGCGCAATACGCTCAAGCCAAACTCCCTCTCGCTTTCAATGGCAACGACGCGGGCGTGGGGCAGTTTGTGCGTCGCATAATCTTTGAACTCCACCTGTTTGCAGTCCAATAAATAGAGGGCAAGGTCGTCCGGCGAGTAGCGGGTCGCCAAACCATTGATAAGAACATGAAGCAGGCGGCTTTTTCCGGAACCCGGCTTGCCGATAATCAACGCGCTGTTGAGCAACTTTTCGTCAATCTCAAAGAACTGCGTCTTCCGCGCGCCGAATGTTCCGAGCGGAATTTTTATGCCCAGCCTGGAATCTTCAGTCCACCATTTTTCCTTCGCAGGAGCTTCCCAATTGACCCTTACGTTTTGAGCAGAGCCGGCAGTCTTGCCAACCTGCTCCGCCAGCTTGCTTATCATCTCCGCATTCGGCGGCTGGTCGGGGACGAATTTTGCATCCTTGAACTCTTTGTCATCAAAATATGGGGCGTCATCATTTGGGCACACGATTTTATGAGCCGTTTCTGCGAGCTCTGAAATGAGGGCGCTGCCCGTCTTCTTCTGCGCGTCGTCCACCATCACGGCCAGATACACGCCCGCTGGCGGCCCGTTTTTGGCGATGCTCACAAGTTTTTGCAGTGCCTCGTCCCTGAATCGGACCGGACAATCGGAAACCACCACCAGCCAATACGGTTCTTCAATGGTGCCTTTTTCCGCGTTGAATTGCTCGATCGAAGAGAAGTTTACGCCCAGATACTTGGTCTTGATGGTGGCGATGCGGGTCTCGATCAGCGATAACTGCTCCTGGATGTCGCGCTCCTCATGCCATGCAAGCCCGCCCGTCAGAAAATCCGGGAGCGCCCCCACCATCCCGGCCGCCGTCGAGCCAAGCTCCACAGGATCAATGAAGGTAAAGCGCAGTTTTCCGGGCGGCAGGCTTGCCAGCAGCCGAAGCGAAAGATTCCGCAAAATCTTCCGGGCTTTGGGGCGGCCCGCGCCCTCGGCTTTCAACAGGAGATTTTTCCCTCCCAAAACAGGGAAGATCGCCGGGATTTCCAAGTCTTCATTTTGCCCATGGTATAAAAAGGTTCCCAAGCGCGTGAGGCTGCGGTCCGGATGAGCCGTCTCGATGTTAAAATCAACCCACTCCGGCATATCCCAAGTCGAGTATGTCAATCCTGCTTTGGATGCGAGAGCCGTTCTTAACTGTGAACTGCTGGTGTCGAACGTGTCCCTCGCCGCTTCTGCCTGTTTTTGAAACCTGCCGTTTATGCGCGCCAATTCGGCTTCCTGAAATTCAGAGATTTCATTCCTGACTTGGTTGCCAAACGCAAGGGCGGAAATTTTTTCTTTCTCCAAAAGTTGGCGTATTGCAGCCGTCTCTGAGTGTAGTCGCTCAATTTCCAACTTTGTTTTTTCCGATTTTTTCATGAAACCCGACATTGCATAACCGAACCAATCAAATTTGCAAGTTGATAAAAAATCCCCACCTGTCTCCAGATGGGGATTGGCTGTTTGGATTGCGCAAAAATACCTGGAAAACAGACACTGCTAATTTCCGATGATTGCAACCGTTTAACCGGCTTTCATTTGCTCCTCAAACCGAAGGATCAATTCGCCAGGCCTTATAACATGGATCGCCGCCCGATGCCCCGGTTTGAACCCTGCATTTTCCAGCCAGTGCCCCATCAAACGAATGCGAGGACGGACGGAACTGTAAGCAAAATCTCCGATGGCCTCAATTTTAAGGCTGCGGGATTTTGAATTCATGCCGCTGCCTCGCTTTCCATGGTTCGGCCGAGGATGAAGTCCGCCGCCTTCTGCGCCTGCGCCGCCGCATACACGATGAGCATTTTGTCGGACTTCAACTGCTTCAGCCAGCCTTCGAGATAGGCGGCGGAATTGTCAATCGTCCGCTCCACGATGCCGGCCTGGCCGCAGAGAAACGCGCTGCCAAGTTCAGCGATCAATTCCTCCTTGCAGTAGGGGTCGGTGCCGAAGCCGTTCCTTTCCGCGATGCTCTGGCGCTTCAGCCGCTTCTCATGGCCCGTGGCATGCACGAGTTCATGAAAGAGGGAGGCGTGATAGCCGTCCTCAGTCTTGAACCGCCTCGCGTCGGGCATCCCCACGGTGTCTTGTCGCGGAGCGTAGTATGCCTGCGTCATGCCGTGCTTGATGGCGGGCGGCTGCGGCATCTTCGCCACGATCCCCGCCGCCTCGGTCACGACGAAGCTCGCTTCGTCCGGATCGGGCACATTCTTCAGCCCTTCGCATTGCGCGACGTTGAAGACGTGGTACAGCCGCAGGAACGGAATCTTCTCCACCTCGCCTGATGCTTCATCTGTCACTTGCAACGGCTTCCAGAACACGACGGGGCAGGATTTCTCGTTTTTCTTCACGTTGCCGCCCAACTGGACGGCCTGGCGGTAGGTGAGCCAGTTCGGCGACTCAAACCCAATGCTCATGAGGAGGAAGGGATTGATGCCGCGATATGGCTTCTGCGTGACGAGGTTGCGTGGCATCCCGGTCGTGACGGTCCACGGCTTGTGCCAGGGCACGGTGCCCTGCTCCATGAGCGCGACGATGCGCTCGGTGATGCGGTCATACGATTTGGTGTTCATTTTTATCCTTTGGTTGATTGTTGAAGAACCCCTTTTTCCCGCATGAAGCGTATGACGGGACGGCGTTTGGATGGAGGCGGCGGGATTTGCCAGACTGGCAAGATATGAAAACCGGCCGCATGTTTGATGCGACCGGCTGACTTTTACTCCGCCTTGAATTTCAACTGCTGCACGGTGCATTCATCGGCTTCAACATCGTCGCGAATTCCGAGATACACCGACTGATACAGGGCAAGGCTCTCGGGGTATGCGTAGAGGTAGCGCACCTCGACTACCGCCCCGACCGGCGGGATCTGGTGGTTGGCCGGGATGGTGACGTTGCCGCACGAGACGAGGCTACGGCCTTTGAGCAGGCCGACCTCCACGCTGCGCTGGGCGTTGATCTTCACCACAATCGCGGAGGCCGTGGCGACGAGCTTGCATTTCAACTGCGGCCCGCCGCTGTTCGGCTTGCCCGGCGCGTAAGGCGCATCGAGCCGCTTGAACACGATGCCCTCGCGGTTATCGCGCCTCAACCGCTCCCACAGCTCGGTCTTCTGCCGGGTCTTGAAAGCGGTCTGCGCCAAATGGACCCGCTGGCACTGGTGGTCGGACAGGAGGAGCAGGTCGGCAAGCCGCGAGAGCCGTTCGCGATACGGCAATGGGCGCAGGTTCTCGCCGTCCAGCTCCAAGAGGTCGAAGACGAAGTAGTCGTCGCCGACGGACTCGCCGTCGGTAATGAAGCTGCCGGGGAACGGGCGCAGTTCGTCCGCGACGGCCTGCGGGAGGCCGACGACGAATCCCTTCTTGTTGACGCCCTCCAGGCTCTCGTCCTGCTTGCGGACGAGCAGATGCCTGCCGTCGAACTTCTCTTGGGCGCAATATCGGTCGTCCTGTAATAGGGCTTCGACCTCGGCCTCCTCGATCGGATTGAGCAGCTGCGGCAGGATGCCGGACGCCCGCTTGTCGGCGTGCTGATACGGCGTGCCGTCCTCGCCCTCGGTGTAGCCCTTGGCCTTCTTCTCGTTGACGAGCCTGGCATAGATGCGTCTGGCGGTTTCGTGTGACACCGGCGTGCCGGTCTTGGTGCCGGTGCTCAGCGTGCCGCCGCGACGCCCGTAGGCGAAGTTGACGACGAACAAGTCGTTGTCCCTCGGCTCGATGGCGACCTGATATACTTTGTCGGACGCGCCCTCGCGGTAATATAACGTCACTCGTTCCAATATTTCGCTGACTGCATTCATACTGTGCCTTTCTTTGGTTGATTGTGAAGAACCCCGTTTTCCCGTTCTGAAGCGTAGAGCAAAGCGAAGATTCGGTGCAGGCGTCGGAATTTGCCGATCCGGCAAGAAATAAAAAGGGCGGTTCAATGAACCGCCCTGTTGATGGGGACTTTCTTGCGATTGAGGATTTCAACCTCGGAGTCAGGCGAGATGCGGAAAAGCTTCGGCGGCGGCAGGAAGCGCACCGGCCTGTCGAACCGCGTCTTGAAGTCCCGCACCCTCTGGTTCATGACGACGACGGCGGAACAATCGGTGACGCGGACGACGCGGCAAAGCCGGCCGTCGAAACGGAACATGTCCCCGGCCCGTAGCTTGAACGGATACTCCGGCAACCGCCAGATGATGCCGAACTCGATCTGGTTCGGGTCATGCCCGTTCCGGTTCGGCGGTTTCCTTTTCATACCCCGCAATCCTCCATTGCGTCGATGATGGCGTCCTCGTCGTCGCCGAGAATTTCCACGATACCGGCCTTGAGCGTCGCCTTGTCGGGGTCGGGCCTGGCACCCTTGGGGCAGGCCGGGCAACGAACGACATTCAATACCGAGTTGCCGAACTCGAAGCCGATCTCCCTGAACTTCTCGCGGTAGCGGGGAAGCAGCCTCACGCTTGGTGACGACTGCGTCCAGTTCTTCGCCTCGGTGTGGGAGAGGCTGGTTTCGTAAATGACGTCGTGGCGCAGATGGTATGCGTCCCACGGTTCGCCGCAGGTGGTGCAATGCAAGTCCAAAATGAGTCTCCTTTCTTGGTTGGGGTGAGCGGATCTTTATCCGTCCGCATTATGAGGCGGCACGGCGACCGGATGGAGACGGCGGGAATTGCCTATCCAGCAAGCAAGGGAAAAGATGATGGCTGCGCCACGGACGCCCTGCTATCTTCCGGGAAAGGGAATTATGAATTCGCCTGGATATAACACGCCGTATGGCCCTCGGCCCTATGACCGCCATCCGCATCCGCAGTACCCGCCCAAGCCGCGCCCGGTCGAGGACACGCTCCTGCAAAGGGAGATATCGATTGAGAAGAAAATGTTTGTCATCGCGCTCAAGGAAAACCCGCGCGGACGCTTTCTGCGCATCACCGAGAGCGGCGGGACAGGGAGATGGTCCACAGTCATCGTGCCAGCCACCGGCATGAAGGATTTTCAAAAGCTTCTCGCAGAGATGGTTCAGGCGCACGCGGAAATCCCGGATCCGAACAGTCTGCCAGGGCAATATAAAAGCCTCTTTCAAAAAGAGGCTGTGAACTAAAGGGCGAATTCCTATTGCCGCGGTGCAAGGAAACGAGCAGGCCAAGCAGCGACTGGAAAAACTTCTGGCGGACGAAAAGGCTCAAGCTGTCAAATAGGAGCCTCACTCCGCACTGGATCGCCGCAATCAGGGAAGGGGCTTAGCCGGGTTTCACTCGCCCATTGGAGCGTTTTTACAAGAGTGATTTGCCCCATTTCTGGAGGTGTCTCATGAGACACTGTTTATTTTGAGGCATTCTGCAAGAAGTGAAAGTCCAAAAAAATGCGTTTCGCATTATGAATGCAACCGCTTTACAAATTACCTCCAATTAAAAAATCGGAGGTAAGAGTTGATTTTAACGTCTCAACGAATGACGGATTTTATGCGTGGACAGGTGCTTTGGGAAGAATGATGTTTGAGGCCTTCAAAAAGAAAGCCACTGAATATCCCAATATTGTTTCAATGCGCTGTTGGGTTTCTGCTGGCGGCTCGCAACCATCGGCTGAAGCTCCAAATTGAGGGGCTAAGCTCACCACTTTGTCGTTTTCGTCCACCGGAGCGGCGTGTTTCTCCTGGCATTTGTTTATCCACATTTCCAAGGGAACCTCCACCGCCGAAAGTAAGGCGTCCCACTCTTTGCCGTTCAAAATGATTGGCTCGGAGTCGGCAGGAAGCGGAGTGCCAGGCGCACGGTATACCAGACGCGTTCTGTCTTCAGGAATGCCTGCCCGAATACTCAGGTCGCGCGATCCGCGTATGCTTTTGTTGACACAGCTTAAGTTGATAAGCCTGATTGCCTCCATTTGCATGACTCTGAAGGACAGGCCGTGTGAAGGGACGGGTGCTGCCGCCGATGATTCATGTTCTTTCATAACGTTTCTTTCTACTTTTGCATTTGATATGCCATATGTGTTGGTTTCGTGTTTTTTTGTTTAGATGCCGTGCAATCAATTCAAACTAAAGTTCCTTAATTTCAATGAACTTTTCATAAACTGCACAGTTGCAACTGATTCTAGCTTAATACTACCATACGGAAAATAAACCGCCAGTTTGGAAAGTGGATTGAAATTGGCACGATTGCGGCGGATGGTGGCGAGCGAAAGGACGAGGCGGGAAAAAAATGCCGGGGCGAAAAAGGATTGATTGTTGGAAGTAACTCTTCGGCAACACGTTCCGACGAGTCCAAAATTCCAAACAAAATCAACAATCCAATTCCAACGCGCACCGGCAATACCGGTTGTTATGGCAATAGCCATGTATTATCTATGCTGGCTGTAGTAAGGGCGGCCCGATCACCCCTAGCTAAACCTAAAATTACATAGGCAAAAAACCAAGCCTCAGCTTCCATTTCGGCAACGGCGGTCGCGGCTAGGCCAGCTGATCTTTGACCATTAAAGAGTTTGTCTCGATGCAGCACAAAATGCCCTAACTCATGAAGGAACAATTTGGTTTTCAACTCCATCTCCTTAGCCTTGACGGTCGGGGCCATGACAGCAATCAGACGTTCGTCAAAAACAGCTGCATACGAACCGGCAAAACTTCTATATAGCCAAGAACCATAACCTTGAAGATGATAACCCGAGATCTGCAATGAGCCTACATCAACAGCAACAAATAAAGGAACCCGATCTTTTGCAACTTCAGCTTTGATAAAGCTGCCTTTGCCCCAGTCATTGGCATGTTCAAGGTAAACGACAGAATTAGCAAATTGCTTGAGTTCAAGGTGAATTCGCTCTCCCTCTCTCGGAAGTAAATCTTGAGGCCGCCCTCCGTAGTTTTCCAACAAAGCAATCGCTTTGCCCGCGATCTTGATGGAGGTCTCGCTCTTCATGCTATTGGAAGTTGGACGTCCGATGCTTTTAGATAAAAGGCACTCGCGTAACCCAATATTGTTCCAATGCGCTCCTGGACTTCTGCTGGCGGCTCGCAACCATCGGCCGACGCTCCAAATTGGGGCACCAAGCTCACAACCGCGTCATCCTCGGACATGGGAGGAATATTTTTTTCTTGAGATTTTTCGATCCACGTTTCCAGCGGAACCTCCACTGCCGAAAGCAGCGCATCCCATTCCTTGCCGTTCAAAATGGCCGGCTCATGATCGGCAGAAAGTGGAGCGCCAGGCTCCCGATATATCAATCGCGTTTTTTCTTCAGGGATGCCTGCGCGAATACTCAGATCGCGTGCTCCACGTATGTTTTTGTTAACGCAATTCAGGTTAATGAGCCTGATGGCCTCCATCTGCATGATTTTGAACGACAGCCCGCCAGAGAGAGCGGATCCCGCGACCGATAACGTTTCTTTTTGGTTCATAATATTTTCCCTAGGGCCGCCCCTTCATTGGTTCGATTGCCACAACAACAGCGCAGAGCAAAATGTGTCGTCGACATCGAGTTCATTAGGACATCTTTTTTATTGGATTTCTTTTAAACGCCCAAGACAGTTAAATTTAGGACCAGCGTGAAATTTGTAAAGCAAAAATCTTCAGCGTGCATAACGGGTTTGTTAGGAATGCTACGTAAATGCATGAACTCGGCTCAAATCATTAATGGGAATTGCGGAACTTGCCTCAACTTACAAATGACAAAAAAGCCCCTTTCGAAAAAGAGGCTTGTGAACTAAAGGGCGAACTCCTGCTGTTGCACCGTGGCGTGGATTCGTTCCACTTCTACTGGTTTTGGCGGTTGCCCCTGTTCCCGTGCTTCCGGCGTTTGCGGTCGCAAGGCGTAGGGAAGCCAGGGCGCGATGTAATGGATGTTCGACCATGCTGCCCAATACTCGCTGGACAGGGTGTTGCCGTGGATGACGCGCGTGGGGATGCCCCAGAGCGTCGTGTTGATGAACGCCATGTCGCAGGCGGTGCGATTGATGTCAATCGCCGTCACCCGCAACCGGCGTCGTACTTCTGGCGGGCACGCTTCCCCCACGGACAGGATCATCGCCCCCGCGCCGCAGGCCGGCTCGCAGACGGTGATCGGTCCTTCGGCCGGAAGCGAGCCGGGGTCGAAGGCCATTCGGGCCATCATGTCGCAGATGGGCTTGGGCGTGTGGTATTCGCCGTTCCACTGCTGGCCCTTCGACGATAAGGCGAACTCCATGTAGTACCCGCCGATGAGGTCTGTGAAAGGCTCCGATTCCATCTCCCGGACCAGCGAGCCCAATGCCTGGGCGAACAGCCCAAGCTCGTCCCGCTTCCAGCGCTTCGCCTCTTCAAGGTATTCCGCCTCGCGCGTCTGCGCGGCGAGCGCGCAGGCGGCGAAGCGGACGAAGGCATCGAATACGCGGTATGTATCCTGGCCGTGGGCGAGTCGTTCGAGGATTTTGCGGAAGTCGGAGGGCGGCGGCGCCTTCACGTCTGCCCTCCCGCGACCGCTTCCTGCTCCTGAAGCTGCTGCAACGCGAGCTCGATCTCATCCGAAGTGAGCGTCCAGCCGGAATACGGCAATCCCGCCACGACCGCCCACTTGAAGCGGTGGTAGAAGTTCAATGCCCGCTCATCGTCCCGGCAATGGGCGGCGAGTATGGCGAGCGCGAGCTGCGCCGGACCGCTGCCGCCGTAGCCCCACTCGAACCCGGTCGGGCTGTGGTTCCACAGGTCGAAGCGCGGGTTCAGCCTGCGCCCGTCCACCGTCACGGTGGCGGCGAAGCCCTGCCGCCGCCCGAGGTAGGTCTTCATGCGACGCCCTCCACGATGTCGGCGAGTTCATGGTCGGTGAGATGCTCCGGTTCCATGTCCGGGCGCGGGAATTGGTACATGCGCACGAAACAGAACTTGGAGAGGCGCAATGCGATGTCCTCGCGCCCGGCGATGCCGGACTCGTTCTCGTCGAGCATGATGATGACGTGGCTGTCGGATTTGGTGTGCTGCCGAATGATCGCCTCCTGTGCACCCGACATGGTGCTGCCCATGAGCGCGACGACCTTCTTGTAGCCGTGGTCGTGGATCTTCATGCAATCGAAGAAACCCTCGACGATGAGCAATGGCTTGTCGGCCGGCTCCCTGAAGGCGCGGTCGCAGTTGAACAACTCCTGGGATTTTTTGAATCCCGGCGGCAGTTTGTATCGCTGCGTGTTCTCGTCCGGGGGCTCGCCGATGAATCGTCCCGCATACGCTACGACCTCGCCCTTCAGGTTGTGGATGGGGATGGCGATGCGGTCGGCCATCATGCCCTTGCCGCAATACCCGACGCCGAAGTCGATGAGGGTCTTCTGGCTCAACCCGCGCTCGCTGACGAGATACGGATGGTCTCGCTCCAGCTTATCGAGCCGGAACTTGAGCGGCGGATTCGGCACGGCCTTTTCCGCCGGCGGCGGCGATGTGGCCGTGCGCGTCGCCGTCTTCACGTCCGGCTTGGGCCTTGATTTGGTTTCCTCCGCCTCCGGCGCCTCGTCACGTTCGCCGGACACCGCCTCTGGATCGAGGCTGAACCATTCGATGGCCTTGAGCGCCGCCGCGTGAATGGTCACGTCCTCCATCTCGGCGATGAAGTCGAGGACGTTGCCGCCGTGCTTGCATTCCGAGAAGCAGTTCCAGATGTTCTTAGAAACGCTGATCCTGAACTGCGTCGGGTTGCTGCCCTTGTGGATGGGGCACGGGCCATTGAGGCTGTCGGCACCGCGCTTGAACTTGTCCAGAAGGCCGTAATGGCCCAGGACTTGTTCCATGGTGATGGCCGCTTTGACGGCCTTGAAGTCGACGAACTGTGTTTTTGGCATGTGATCTCCTGTGGTTTGTGGTGAACGATGCGGCCCGGTAATCGGGCGCGCGTCCACAGGCCATGCTGGGGCTTAATGCGAAATGTCGGGAGACGGCGGAACTTGCCGGATTGGCAAGTCGAGGAGCGGGGACAATTCGCCGGATTTGCCGTTGCGCCAGACAGCCGAGAACAAATCTTTCTCAAGCATGGAAGAATCGGCGAACAGGAACAGACCGTGGCCCCGTTCCAACTGTGAGCAGGCATTGAGCAACGACTGCACCCGGTCGGGAATGGTGGTGACGGTGAGAACGCGAAAACGCTGGATGCCGAGATGCCGCTGATGGGCTTTGTTCGTCCACGTCGCTTCGTAGGCCAGGAGTTTGCGGAAGAATGAAGTCTGATTCAGCTTCTTGCGGACGACGGGCATCGTGCCGCGATCCGCTTCAAGGAAGAAATGCACCCGTTGAGTTTGGCCGCTGGAATCGGCGTATTCCAAGGCGAAGGCGGCATCGGGGATGACCCCGAGCTTTGTGTTGCCCGCGAGCTTCACCCACCACTGGAACGGTCGTTTCTTGACCGGCAGCGCCAGTTCGTCTTCGTACAGCAACCGGACCCCACGCTTCCGGCTGGCAAGCTCAAGCGCCACCATGATGGAAGAGACGAGTAGCGTGTGGTCGAAAAACATGCCGCCGACTGCATTGCGCTGTTCTTCGTCGGAAACCGTTTCGGCAGGCACGTTAATCTCACGCCGGAGCAGTTCCGCTCCTTTCCTCCCTAAACCGTAGGCGATGGCCTGAGAGCCGCCGCCCGCGACGAATTTCAGTTGTGCTCGCGGGCGTTCGAGGTAGCCGTGATGAAAGAGCAAGTGCAACCGGCGGACGACGCCCTGCGGGCTGCCGCCCAGGAGCGCGGCGATGTGATGGGAAGGCAAAAAGCGGTGCCGGTGGACGAGCCGGATGATTTCGCGGTCGCGGGCGGTCAACTGGAGCGGGCCAACCGAACCGGACCGATGGAAGCGTGGCGAATGGATTTTCACCTCGTTAGCATGGGATGAAGTTAAAACGCAGCGTAGACGGCCAGAATTGCCAACGCAGCAAGTGCACAATTTTTGATGCTTAACAGAGGGATGTTCAGCATAATGGCATTGTGACAATCAGACATGGGCTTTAATTGGAACCAGACACTTGGGATGCTCGTCGGAGCGGGTTTGACGATAGCCGTTTTCCTGACGTACGCCTCAATCAAGCGTCGTCGCAAAACAGCCCGTCAGGAAAGACCGCCGCAATCCGCCAAACTTTTGCGCCCCGCCGGATACTGGCTGTCCTGTCAAATTGAAGGTCTCTCGGAAAAATTTAATCTTGCTGTGATGGAATCTGTTGCGGCGGGCATGTCACTCGGTCTGTTGCTGGTTGGAATCTACCCGTTGTTGGCCGGCCTCGTTTTGCAACGATTTACCTTTGCGCAAATCAAAGCCGCGCCGAACTCGTATTATCTCTATTCATTTCTGTTTTGTGCCATTGCTTCCATGGCATGGCTGACTGCGGCGGTCGCAAAGACGATCAAATGCCTCACTGAAATCCGCAATTACCGTTTTGGGTTGCGTGGCGAGCAGGCCGTCGCCGAAGCCCTGGCCAATCCGGGATTGATAAGCGCCGGCTATGTTGTTTTTCACGATGTGCCGACCGACCAGACCGGAAATATCGACCACGTGCTCGTTGGACCGAGCGGGATTTACGTCCTTGAGACGAAGACGCGCCCCAAGCGAAAGCCAACGCGAGATCAACGCGAACAATTTGTGATTTTCGATGGCAAAACACTGCAATTTCCGTGGTGCTATGACGCCAAGGCGGTGAGGCAAGTGGAGAGAAACGCCATGTGGGTGAGGGATTTCATTTCCGGCTTCGGCCCGAAGGAAATCACGGTCCAGCCGGTGATTGTCGTCCCGGGCTGGTACGTCGAGTCAAAAGGAAATTATCCCGTGAAGGCAATGCCGCAGACGTACCTTGTGAATGATTTTCTCCTGCCGGTAAAGCGCCAGTTTTCCGAAGATAAACTGCTGCCCATCATCCGTCGGTTGGACGAACGATGCCGCACATTAGAGTTTTAATTTATGCACGCTTTCACACAAATTCCCACCGTTCTCAAATATGCCGGTAAATATGCGGCTCTTTCATTGCGGCTCTTCTATGATGCCAAAAAGCTCGATTCATTTTTAATCTTCGACGTTTCGGCAAGCGGAGATATGATCAACTATCAATATGTCTCGCAGGACTGCACCTGCTGGATCGTTGTCAGCAACTTTTCCCCTTTTGATTACACGATTGACCGCATCAAGATTGAGGTGGCGGTGGAAGGCGGGAGCTTTTCTTGCACCAATACGACACCGTATCTGGTCGAGGGTAACAGTCGAAAACAAATCTATGTCAAAGGCTCAAGCCCGATGACTAAGGAGGTGTGGGAGATGGCCAAGAACAGCAAGCGGGGATGGGTCAATATTGAAGCGCGTATCAATACTTCAATTCATTCCTTCAACCTGACGCGGCAGATAACAGACGTTAAGAACATCCGCGTTCTCTAGGCTCATCGCATCCAACGCTTTAATTTCGCCTCAATTTTCGCGCGTGGCATCGCGAACCGTTGCCGTGAATGCGCGATGAGCTTGCCCTTCCTGCCGACCGGATTTTCGAGAGGCGGCATCGTCTTCGCCCGGAACGGCTCGGGGTTAGAGCCCTCGACCAGCAATTTCACCACGGCCTCGTAGCGCTCCAAGTCTGTGAGCGCGGCGGGCGGTATGGCGTTGCCGAACTCCTTGGAGATCGTTTCGGCATCGGTGTAGCCCATGCGGAACGCAACGAGCGTTCCCACGTTGCCGAACACCGCGCTACGGATCGCCTCCGGCAACTGATCGATGTATTGGTGCGAGAGCGTGAGACAGAGGCGATACTTCCTCGCCTCCGCCAGAATCGAGGCGAATGCGTCGGTGGAAAAATTCTGGAACTCGTCGATGAACAGGTAGAAGTCCTTGCGCTCGGATTCCGGCTGCGCAGCGCGCGCCATCGCCCCGAGCTGGAACTGTGTCACGAGCAGCGAGCCGAGCAGGTTCGCCTTGTCGTGGCCGAGCCTTCCCTTGGACAGGTTCGCGATGAACAGCCGCCCGTTGTTCATGGCGAAGGGGATGTCCACGCGCTTGCGCACCTGCCCCAGAATGTTTCGCACGACCGGATTCAGGATGAACTGGCCGATCTTGTTCTGGATCGGGGCGATGGCCTCGCGCTTGAAGTGCTCGTCGTAGCCCGCGAACTCGTCGGCCCAGAACGAGCGGATGAACACGTCCTTGATCTGCCTCACCACCCTCGCGCGGTAGCTCTCGTCGGTGAGCATCCGGTTCACGCCGAGGAGCGTCGCGTTCCGGCAGTCGAGCAAGGCCGAGACGGCGTTGTAGAGGATGTATTCGAGCCTCGGTCCCCACGAGTCGCGCCAGATGCCCTTGAACGCCGAGACGATGCCGGACGCGACCAGGTGCCGGTCATCGGGAGCGACGTTGGCAAGCGGGTTCAATCCGACGGGGAATTCGATGTCCCCCGGGTTGAAATACACGAGATGATTGGCCCGCTTCGGCGGGATGTGGTTCAGCAGTTCCTCCGCCAGATCGCCGTGCGGATCGATGACGCCGACGCCATGGCCGAGCGATATGTGCTGCAGGATGAGGTTGCGGAGCAGCGTGGTCTTGCCGGAGCCGGTCTTGCCGATGATGTAGAGGTGCTGGCGCTCGTCCACGGCGGCCACGCCGAAAGGCCGGGAGTCGCCCCAGCCCTGCCGTTCGCCGATGGTTATGCTTTGGTCGTTGCTCATGGTGCCGGAATCAGCCCCCAATCCTGCGCCCTAGTTGCGTCGGGCGTTTTCAACGCCAGTAGAGATGCTTGTGGGCACGCTGGCGAGGTATTCGGGGCTGGCTGCGAAATCTGAACGGCTTAAAACTATCGGAGAACGCGAGCCGGCGTGAGACGGGCGAATTTGCTGGTTTGGAAAGATTAATCCGTGGATGAGCTTGCTTAAATTTGCGGCTCTAATACGCTCGCTTTTACGCAGATAAAGCCAAGCTCGGGAACAGAACTAAATTTATGGAGCCATCGCCATATTCTGGCCACACAGTAGAGGAACTTGAAGCGATCAATATTTTTGAGGGGTATTTGATACCAAAATCTGTTATTCCACACATAAGCCGCCTCGACAAAGTTCCCAACACCGATGGGCATGTTGAAATTCTAGACGATCAAAAGCGGCCGGTTGCCAAGCTTGAGATACAGGTCAAAAAAATTCCCGACGGCGACACTTCATTTTCTTGTCCCATTGAACTTGTTGCGTATAGCGAACGAATCAGCCTGCCCTTCCTTTTGATCTGCGTTGACACTAGAAACCGAAGGGCATACTTCAAACATTTGCACGCGCGGATGCCCGAAATAAAGGTCGGCCAGAAAACTTTTACCGTTCATTTTGATCCCAAGGTCAATGCAGTCGCTCCAGATTCACAATTTGTGAACCAATGGCTTGAACTGTCGAAGGAATACACTAATCGCATCGCCGATTACCCGCGGTTGAACGAAATTGTAAACCAGCTTGACCCTTCTCACGTGTCCAAACAGGACAAAATCTATTTCCAAGAATTCATCGAGCACATCAACCGGTTTTTGGACTATGAATTATGCGTCGTTAAAGACAGATACTTCAGGGGGATATGGAAACTTGGCGCGGCGGTTTACTCCGCAGACGCGACCGAAGTTTGCTTTCAACTTTATTCAATCGCCCCGGGCGATCCCGACATACGCGTGACCGGTATATCCAGCCAGCCATCAAAGCCATCGCAAGTGCCGCCCGACGCGGTATCAGCATGGCTGCAAGGGAGACCGGGCAGCACAGCAATCCAATACAACTGGATTAACCGCTCCCATTTGAAGCCGGCGAGAAAGCAGGCGGAAGAGTTTATAATGAAGCATGTGGAGAAAATGTTGCGCCAAAAGACTTTTTCGATCCATGGCAGAAATCTGGCGACGGAGTATCTGTTTTGGTTTGTTGACGAATACGGACACACCATCGGGGTGGAGCCTGCGGATCGGCTGAGCGTCGCCGAACTAAACTACGGAATATCAGTTTATTTGCCGGCTTGGGTATCATTGGCGGCACCAAGATGCCGCGGCGAACTGATAAAGTTGAATCGGAACAATCTGCAAGCAGCGGCCCAACTCATTGCCAATCTTTCTTTTGAAAGCACCGCTCGCGTTTGGCCGCCGAACCTGCGGCCGTCCAAGGAGGAGGTTCAGGCTTTGATTGCATCAGGTGCGGAACTGAGGCCGTGCCCGCTATGCTTCCACGATGTTTCGATCTATTCGTTGATGGAATGCGTCGATTATTTGCTTTCGGAACGCGAAGCTCACATCGAACGGCCCTACAAACAGCACTCCTCGCCACCTAGGTTCATTGGATCGGGTTACAAAGTGGATGAATTGCGTTTCAACGTCGGGAGGATTCTAACGTGGGCATCAGAAGGTTACCGCGCGTTCATTGATGGAAATGGCATAAAGCTCAAGAAATCAATTTATTTGGCAGGGATCCAGGCGACGATATATCTGGCGGATTTGAATACTTGGTCCAAAGGGAGTGATTTTTTCAGCAGTCCAATGTTGAATATTTACGTTGTCGAAAACAGCGACAAATCACTTCCAGCGAATTCTTTGGTGGACGTTAACGATCCTGAAAGACCAGTTCGCGAGGGCGAATTCCTGCTGTTTGGCGGGGCGAAGCGGAAAATTATTCGTTCTGTCAGCGGCTCCGGGGCGGATTTATTCAAAGATTTGCCGCTACGCGAAATGATCTATGAAATGCTACGAGAGGACCTAGCCGACGAATACGAATATGATTTTACCTAAAAAAGTTGGCATTTCGTTGCAGTCCACCAGTCAAAGGCAGCTTTCGGTTAATCGTCGCGCCCGGTCGGGCGACGCTTTCTCCGTGCGGTCGTGAGGTCGTGGAGCTAGTCAGCCGGTCGTCCCGCTCCGCCTATCTAGGCGAACGGGTCGCGGTAGCGTTCTCCGGTCGTGGGCGGCTAGCCCTGATCCTGAAACCCGTCCCCAACGTGTCGGCGGATGAGGCCGACTTGCTGATTTCTGGCTAAAGGACAACGGCTAGTGTCCTTTAGTCCGGTTAGCCCGCAGGGAGAAAGCAGCAAGTCGGGCGATAGCCGACGACACGTTGGGAGCTAGTTGTGCGGTGGTTAAGCCGTGCCAGTAAATAATGCGGGCGAAACGCCCCTACATACTATGTATGTAAGGTTGTAATATTCGGATCTTCCACCGCTCTTGCGGGCAAAATCAATTAGTTTTGGAAATATTGCAAAAATAAGTTGACTTCAAATTGCTTCAATGAAATAAATGTTACGCAGTTCGCAGTTTCATTGGAAAAATCCGGGCATCAATGATGGACAATGGAAAAGGTTGGGTTTGCTGGGACGGGGAAATTAAGACGTATTCTACCGTACACAAGGGGTGTCGCTTGGACTCGTCGACCTCTTCGCTACCTCTCACTATTACTGAAGCAGATTTTTCGTTGCCGCCGTGAAATTATAGCCCTCCACCAATTAGAACAGAACATTATATAGTCTGAACAACAAACAAAAATAACAATAAACTAAAGGGAAAAATCATGAAATTTAAGTTGCTACTCTTGACGGCCACCGTTCTTTTAACCTTGGCGGGATGTGCGACGGTAAAATCGGTGAAGCTTGATCAAAATCAGCCTCCACAGGCCACTTGGGATTCCAACAGCAATGAGGGCTTGTTGTATTTTTTACCGACGGGCTACATTGAAGTATCTGGGCAGTTGAGCACAAACACCGGCCATTATACATTTTCAATCACTCCCATCATCCAGCCGGATTACAGGCAGCCGTTTCTATTGCGTCCGGATTTTTCCGCTTGGGCCCACGACACCTTTCAGCTGACTGTCTCAAATGGACTTCTATGTTCCATCAACTCATCCAATTCGGACCAGACCGGGGCAGTCGTGGTAAAGCTAGCTGAGACAGCGGGAGTAATCGCGGAGATGGTAGGTATGGGGTCTTCAACCATTGACACGAATCGCCTCGCAAGTTTCGATTATATTATCAATTTGTCTTCCACAGATAATGACGATCCAAACTCTTATTTTGCGGTCACAAACGAGTTGGGAAAGCATGGCCTGCTCGTCCAGATACCGCAGGTCTCCAAGCCGATAGCTTGGAAAGGCGGTTGGGAAAATGCCAGCGGGCTCGTAGATGCCGATAAATCTGTCACCAACAAGACGAAAGTTTTGGACGGTATATTTTATCGAGCCAAGTTTCCTTATCTCGTGACGATAAAGGACAGCGCAACAAGCGATACGGTTTCGAGATCTCTCCTGTTGCCAAATTCGAGCCCCGTTTTATCGCTGGTTCCACGCCGCTCAACCCTCATCACGCGTACGACGGCCCTAAGCTTTCAGGATGGAAGCTTAACCAGCGTGGCGTTCGACAAGCCGAGTACGGCATTGGCATGGTTTAGTCTGCCGCTTGACGCTGTGAAGGCCTTTTTGTCCGCGCCCGCGGAAATCATCCAAATCAAACTGAACTACGCAAATACCAATCAGGCATTGACGCAGGCTGATAACACGATTCTGGTAAATCAGCTGGCAGAGTTGAAATCGCGGATCGCACTCCTAGAATTTCAACGGACTAATACTGTGCCTAAGCCTTAAGTCATGACTTAAGGTGCAACACAGTTGATTCTTATGCCAGATATGACACCTAAAATAGCGTTGGTTTCGCAATCAACTGCCGTCGCGACTGCCGACGTCATTGCGCTCTGTGCTGCGATACAAACGCAAATAACTCAAGATTTTTTGCCTGTCTGGAAGATTCCGGCAACGATCAGTTACTTTGCAACGCTCGAAGATGTCCACGTGGGCTTTTGGCCCGTGATCATCGTGGACAAAATCGCAACCAAAGATTTCGGCGTTCATGGTCAACGCGACAATCAACCGATTGCTCTTGTTGACGCTAGCAAAGCGAATTGGCAGGCTACCGTCAGCCACGAAGTTCTGGAGATGATAGTTGACCCATACTGCAACCGTCTCGTTGCCAGCAGCGCGGTTATGGGAAGCGCGGCACAGGTTGAGTACTTGGTTGAAATCTGCGACCCGTGCCAGAACACCTTTTACAATATCAACGGAATAAAAGTTTCGAATTTCTATACTCCAAATTATTTTGATGCCGCGACTGCGCCGAGCGTGCGCTATGATTTTCTTGGCCTGATGACGCAGCCGCGGACGATTCTGGAACAAGGCTATCTGAGTTGGATAGATCCTATCAGCGGCCATCTGCATCGGGCGGACATGGTCAATTCTAGCCTTTGGCTTACAAACTTGGGAGACTTGCCGCCTGGCGGGGTCAGCCTGCGGTCCTATATTGATTCAAAGCCATCCGCCATGAAGCGTAGCCTGATCAAAAAGCCCTCGTCTCGGCAGAGTCGATTTGTGGACAAATCTGCGTTAAGACATCATCAGGCAGCGTCAAAGGCAAAGGCCGCCCGGCTGAGGATGCATTTCGCCTCCCTTAGACAATCCCTCGAATGAATTGAAAAAAAGTCGATGAAAGAACTCTGGAAAATAGTTTGCAGTAAGGTCATCCGCTGGTTCGATAATTGGGGCAATCCTGAAACGCGCGACTTCCGCTATACGCTATGGTTTTTCTACCTGGTCATCAGCGGCGCATTGATCGCCGTCGGCGCTTACAATAGTGGCCGGGGGGCAGTAACGCCGTTGCTTTGGGCCCTTGCTTGTTTGATCGGCGGTGTTTTCGCCGGCTTCCTCTTTGGAATCCCAAAAATTCTTCAAAGTGATCTATCACAACTAGCGAACAATGCAGGAGACACTTCAACCGCCGAAAGCCGAACCTATCGCCAGCAAGTAAACACCAACTTAACGGAAATCTCAGACTGGCTAACCAAAATCATTGTCGGCCTCGGATTAATCAATCTCAGGGAAATCCCAAGCCTGATTAAAAAATCTGCACTTATATTGGCTGCGAGCATGCACGAAGGCGGACCAGATCAGGATCATTTGGCCTATGCTGTTGCCATCATAGTCAGTTTTTCCATATTGGGATTTCTATTTGGATATTTGATTACGCGCATATATCTAGCCGGCGTTTTTTCCAAGGTTGATCGAGACGTTAATCGCCCACCGACACCGAAATTGCCTGCTGCAGTCGGCTCATCTCGGGGCACAATCGTCGATTTCTCCGGATCTGGAAAAGACATCCAAAAAATGGAACTTTCTGGTTCCGACATGCCTGAGAAAGCTTATGCCCCAAATGATTTAGAACGTAAAACATCGGCATATTATTTGCGACATTCGGCTGAACGGGCGCCATCATTAGACAAAGACCAACGCCGTTACTACCGCCTTAAATTTTGGCTGGACGCCGATGAAGCCGGAATGCTCAACAATGTGGAAAAAGTAGTCTATGTGCTGCATCCGACATTTAAAAATCCCATCCGCGAAATATTCTTACAAGAAACGGCATTTGAAATGAACACGATTGCGTGGGGAGAATTTAATCTGAAAGCCATCGTCTATCTTAAGGAAGGTGGAACGCCGATAACATTGGAAAGATACATAGATTTCGGCGAATCTTCTTAACTGAGTTATCTGCTCAGAGACTGTGCACCGCCAAAATCTCAAAGGGTTTCATTAGCGTTCGCCTTTTTGAACATCAATAGACAGGCTTGTGAGCCTCGTTGGCGAGTCCCGGATAAAAAGTGACCTTCAAGTCTTTATCAAAGTGAACAACCGCAGTGCTATGCCGGTAGTTGCTGGGGTCGCTGCCGTAGTGCTTTTCGTATTTGCGCAGGACGATAAGGATTACCAGGTCCAGTTGCTTGGATGAAAGCAAGGTCTTCAAGAATTCGCGCGAGCACGTCATGCGCGTTCCACTCTTGGACTCTTCCTCGTGGTTCCGTTCGCTCGAACCCCACGCGTCGGCGCGGCTGATCATGCAACCATTCGGATCGGTCCACGCCCGATTGAACGGGTCCGTCGGTTTGAGCCGACCAAACTTAATTGTTTCCTGGCTAAAGAGTGGCCGGCAGACGGCGACGATGTCTCCAAGCGGATCGCTTTCGTCCAAACCCGATTGGTTGGAGGGAGAGACAGCAAACGTAAAGGTTTTACGTTTTTTATTAGGAGTTCTACCGAAATCATCATGGTCATCCGGGAGCGGAAGGTAAGCGGAAAAGCCGCTCTCCGCCGCGAGCTTGGTAGCCACGCCTGCGGCTTCTTGAGGAACAACGTATGCCGAGGAAATCATGACGCTAACTCCGTCCGGCGATTGCCAGTTTCCCTCCACGACAACGTCGTCCTGGCATTCGTCGCAGCATCGGATCAGTCTTAAAAGCTTTTCTTTGTCACTTGTGATGACACTTTCTGGGCTTAACTCCAGCAGGTTGACTTGCGTATCCAATGGGGCGGGGTCCATGCCATCGGCAAGCCACCATCCATCTCTCCTTGAGAGAAGTTGCCGGCTCCACCATTCGGGCCAAGGATTTTCTTCGTCGTATCGCTGGATCGCGATGGGGGTAGTGGCGAGCAATTGGCCGGTTGCCACGTGCAATCCGTGCCAGCCGAGTTGGCTCCCGTAGGTCTGGTGCTTGGAGTTTATTCCCGTTCGACGCTCATCCTGATTGACCTGACGTCCACCGGAATCCCACATGCTCTTTACTTTTCGGTCATATCGACGAACCCAAGACGTGATGAGGTCATTGAGGCTCCAGTGCGGCACGTTGAACAATTGACTTACGCTGCCAACTTCGCTTTTGTCGAAGTCGTATTCCAGCGAGAAATTGTCTTTTGGCTCTGGGACCGAGGCGGGGCGTCCCTGATAAAACGAGTCGGCCCGATTTTTCTTTACCTTGGTCGCCTTGAAGGGTGAATGGTTTACCTTTTGTAAGGCAATAACAGCTCTCCGCGGCAGTTTCACGCCTCCCGCATTTTCACAGTTTAAAAGAGCCTGCGCAGCAAAATGTCTGATAAGGATGTGGGGCTCATTGGAATCGAGCGCAATCGTCCGGAGAAGCTTGGCGTGCTTGGCGAGCCGGTGCGGAAATTCCAAGGAAAGGCGGGCTAAGGTAATCAACAGCCATAGCCGCGCGTGGAAAAAATAGAACGGCAGTTCCGGAGCCTGAAATGGCGCGGCCGTGTTTGAAGTGTATTTGGCAACAAGGGCGTCGATGACCCTCCATTTTCCAAAGCGCGCGAACGTCCTGATGCTGTGCGCGGCTCTCCATCGGCCGGCGGCGGAAGGGGAGCCGAGCAGGAGCCATGTCATTCCCGCAGCGATCTCGGTTTCGTCTTGCGATGGATAGATGTCGTTCTTCCATGCGCCGTCCTGCACCGTCGTCGAAAGTTTAGCAGCGCCGCTCTTCAGTAGCCTAGTGATTGCGGCACGGCTATCGCCCTGCTTCGCTTGCACCGAAGTGATAGAGGCAAACTCCAGCCAGACCGACGGAGGCAGTTCCCATTCTGCCGCCGCGAATGTCCTGATTAGCTCCAGTATTAGTTCCTGTTCGCTGAAGCCACAAAGTTCCGCCACGTCCCTAAACGAGGATCCAAAAAAACGTTGGTGGGAGATGAAATCGCCGGCATGAATTTGGAGGACGTTCTTGGCGATTTTATTCAGAGTGGAATTCAGTGACGCGCTCGAATTTTGCCATGCCAGCTTGCATTGTTGCAGTTCGTCTATCTTGGCGAACAACTCCACATTGCTCAAATTGGCGACAACTTCGACGTATTTTGCCCGCGCGGAAAAATCAACCTTCGCGCGAGCCTTCGCCAAAAGCTGCCGTTTTGCGTCGAACGAGCCACAGGCGACGGCCGAATCCAACGCTGTTGACAACGATGCCTCGTCGCCTGGATTTACGTCTGCCAAAATTTTATCCTGCAAATCGTCGTTTCGCTTGGCGTCGGTCTTAACTCTCTCGACGGCTTCCGGGTCAGTTTTATTGTGGGAGTTAATGCGGTCGTTGTCTTCTGTCCTGACTTTGTCAAAGTGCGAGGCGGCCGCCGTAAGCCGTCTGGCTGTTTCTGAATCCGCCCCCAACATCCGGGAGGACACTTCGCCCAACACCTCGACCGTTGCAGGGATAGCGAAACCCGGATTGTTCGCCTCAAATTGGCGGATCAATTCCACGATCAGTTCCTTGCCGTTTGAATAGCCCTTTTTCTCGATTAACTTGGCGAAATGGGAAGTCCCGCATGCCCACAGCTCCATGGGATCAGAAAGTCGCAACAGCCCCAGGACAATGGCAGGATCCATCTTTTCCTGATCGAGCAGTGAATACAGGTAGGGCAAAAGTGAATAGTTTAGCGAAGCGCTGCCCCTGTCGTGCCAGCGGCACAGTTTTGCGAGGGATCTTCCCCCGGAAGACCGGGCGAGGCCCCGCCCAAAGTCACCCCACGCGAATCGTTCGCCCTTGTCATACAAGTTCAATTCGCACAGGTTCGTCAACGTGTGGAAGTCCTCCGGTTCAAGTTCCTCGCCTTTTAGGCTGCTGGCAAACCCGAGCAGCTCGTCGGTGAACTCATTGTCACCCGAGCCAATCGCGTCCATTTGGTCGAGGCCACTTTGAAAATAGCTTCGGGCATCTTCCGCGCTGGCTGGCAGAATCGCCTTGGCCAGCTGTGCGAACATTGACGCGCGGTAAGGCACGTCATCTTTTTTTTCAATACTAGACTTGGCTGCAACAGCCATCTCGCCTGCGCTTTGGTGGAGACTGGGGTTCCGTGCGAAAGTTGCGATTATTTCGACCAAAGAACTGTCGCTGAGGGTATGTTCCGAGACAAGGCTTTGCCGGATCTTCTCTGCTGACGCTTCGTCCAGAGCGCCGTCTGCCCATAAGCAAAACTCCAATACGCGCCGGCCCAAGTTACTAAATAAATAGTCAACCTCGGCGGGTCCAACGCGGTAATCTCTGTTTTTCCTGAGCTTCTCCCAGAGACCGATAAAAACTGGAATCGCCGCCTTCCTTTTTTCCGCATCTGATGAAACCATTGCGGAAAAACACACAGCCATTTCGTGGAGGGGCCCAAGCCGCTCGTTTACAAACTTTACAGATTCGGACTTTTTATCGGAGCCGAACGTCTTCTTTTCATCCGGCAGTTCCATTTCTGATTGGTGAATGCTCTCAATTTCCGCACAGATTGCCTTCTGAAATTCAGCCAGAGTAAGACCTCCCTTTACGCGGACACCGACGCCAGACAGCTCTTGCGGCAACAAACGATGAAACGGGCATTCCCCGCCTGCTGCAATTGCGCCCAAAACGGCCTCCGCAAAAAATGGAAACGGGTCGTGAGTTCCGAAACGGTCGAAGAACACCCATAGACCCGTTCGGCCTCTCGGGATGACATTCAAAATTGAGAGCGCTTCCTTTTTCAGGCCGTGGTGCAATGCCGCCGCCGCAGCCTTAAACAGACCGTCCTGAAATTGATAGCTGCGATGCTGGCCAAAGTCATCTTGTATCTTAACGGATTGCTTTTGTGCACAAGTGCCCGCCAATTTTTTAATCAGCGTGACGCGCATTTTCTCATCAATTTCAAAGAACGCCACCGTTCCAGCCAAAACTCCCAATTGGAGGTCGAGTTCCTCCAAAAAATTGGTGACATTTTGCACGGGGAAAGAATGCAAAACTTTGGCGGCAGAAAATAGCTGTCCCAAATGCCTAGCCACTTCAAAGGCAAACCAGTCATACCATCCGCCAATCGTCCGGCACGCGTCTGCCGGACGGTTGAGCGCAACGTGGCAGAATGGAATTGACGCCACGTCGAGCGGTTCAAGGCGATGCTGCCTGCGGTAGTCGTCGCCCTGCCGAACGTGATAATCAATCCACTCGGCAGCGCGGTACGCACTCCTCAACGCCTCCTCCACATCCTGAGAAAGTGCCAAGGCGATCGAGATCCGTGCATATCGCCTGCCCGGCCAATCGCTCCGCCGCTCCGTCAATCGCCGCTGCGCCTCGGAATCCTCCGAGAGCACGACAAAATCCGGGTTGTCGGCCAAGTAATCCGCCCCGCGCTGATCAACTGCCGCCAAGGTCGAAAGTTCCACCAAGAGGCGGACGAGGAAATTATAGTTCTGCTTCTGTGCGGCGTGGAGTACCGCCGCCTTAATCCGCATGTATCGAATTTTTTGTTTCCCAACAGAACTCGTCACGGATTTCGGCATAGTCTCATCGAAGGCGAGTTTAAAAAGACTTTTGCCATCATCCAACTCAGCCAGGAGGCCCGGCAAGGCTTTCGCGGCATACACAGACAAACTCTGATTCTTCAAGAGATTCTTTTTAAGCAGCTGGAGAGAGCTGTGCTTTGCCACATAGGTCTGCGTTATGTATGTTTCGGTTGGCTCGTCCCGAAATATCAGTCCGTGCTTTGTGCGCTCGAGCAGCGGGGCAAGATCGGACGCGAAACTTTCGACGGCGCCCGGTTCCATTCCGAGCGAGGCGGCATACTCAGTTTGTGGCAGGGGCGGCGGCAGTTTGGCCAAGCCAGCCAGAAATGCGTCGATTTGCGATTGTTTGTAGCCCTGTAATATTGCTGTCTTTAAGGCTTTGTCCACTTGCGCCTTCACCAGATCCGCTGCGATGAGTGGCTTTTTGATTTCTGACGCCTCGAGCAATCCACGCTCCCGAACGAGATGTTCAAGCACGCGAGGATTTCCGTTGGATCGTGCGTGCGCAACGAGAAATTGATCTTCAGTCAGATCTGGCATACGGGCACGAAGGAACTCCCTCGTCTCGCTTTTGGTGAAGTCCCTCAATTGAATTTCGTGGCAATCAGCGGTTCCCCTCGCATAGTCACGGCGATGGGTGCGGCAGCTGACGATGATTTGAACGCCCGCAATGGGGCCGGAAATCTCCAAATTTTCCAGAAGGGTTTTGGGAAATGCATCTTGCCGCTTATCCTCTGCTTGCATTCCTGCGTTGTCGGCTGCATCGATGAAGAGCAGCAGCTGTTTCGTCGGCGAGTTCTTTCGGATCGTGGCAACGCATTGATCCAACCTGTGTCGAAACGCCCTAAGCAGGGATTCAGTATTCTCGTTGTCCGGCAACATAGGGTCGCACAAACCCAGGCAAGCAAACTGATTGACGATGTGAAGCAAACTGCGGCCAGGGCGATGCCTCCCGTCATCGGCCGAGCGATAAGCGCCGCCGCCAAAACAATCGAAAATCAAGCACTCATGATTCACTCGTAGCAACGTAATGAGGCTATTCAGGAAAACGGTTTTTCCGGTCCCGCCTTCCGCGTGGATTACAAGTGGTTTTTCCAAACTGGGAATTATCCGTGCTACTTCGTCCAGCTGCTCACGGGGAACAATTACTCCGACCTCCGGGAAACTTGCCGGAAAGGGAAGCAAATCGTCAACGTCGGCTATTTCCAAAGCCGCAAATACGTCGGTGCGCCTGATGATTTTATCTCTATTGCCTTCGGATCCCGCTTTATCCCTGACCATCTTACGCAATTCGCCCAGCCTTGAACGGGCTTTGGAATCACGCGCGGCAGACCAATCAACCACGGTCTGTGCCAAAATCTGCTTATTTTCTTTCAGGCTTCCAGATGACCCCGTTAGGATGAACTTCATCGCAAACTCGCGGAGCTGCTCGCCCGCAAGGCCGGAAGCCTTTTGAAATTGTCTCGCTTGTTTTTTAGCCTTCCCTCGCAATTTTTTGCGTGAAGCTAGGCTGTGAACCGCCCGAAGGAATTCCATACAAATTGGTCGATTGGTGACGATTTCGAAAGAGAGTTTGGCCGTGACTTTGTCCTGCCCGTATTTTTTCCGATATTCCCGATAGGTTTTTGCGAATTTTTTTATGGTTTTATCAGCATCGGCGGCACGAAAGGCCAACCGGGCTTTGGCCACGGAATATTTCGCCTGTGTGATGACGACGGCGCGGGCAACCTCAAAAGTTGTGCCTTTGCCATAGTAAAGAGTGAGATCGGCAATATCCACTGTTTCCCTGGAAGCTTTCAGCTCATCAGCATGTGACAGGCCCTCCATCGCAATTCCCACAAGCCCGTCGAGCCGAAGTACAAGGCGCAACGACAGCCGCGCAGCCCATGCCTCGTGATACTCGTGCCCATCGCGGGACGGCCTGACGCTATCGATTATGACTGGGGTTTTAGTCATTGCTCAATTTATATCAGGAAATGCGTCGGATGAAAAGACGCTCGGCATGTACTCCGGGGTATATCCAGGGTCGAATCACAAAAGCGGAGGACGAAGCTTGATGAATGAGAAATGATGTTCGATGGGTAGATATTGCAATCCCAACCGCCAGCTGTTTTCTCGAACGACGCTTGAGGAATCCTTTTTGTTTGAAAAGTGGTTCCGGAGAATGTCCAAATGGTCTATTGCCAATTGGCTCGACGCGTAAACGCATCGTCTGGCATTTTGTATTTGGCCGGAATTGAAAGTTTGCATGTCGTTATGGTCGGCCTTGTCGCCGTCAACTTGAATGACGCGTTTGTCAAATGCCACCGCCGCCAAATTGGGCGCCAGAGGCAGAGTAATCATGTGCAATCTTGGCCGTGAATGCATGGCCGGACGCAGGGCGGTCCAGACTGACGGGTGATCAGATGTTAGGAATTCACTTGGATGGGGCGAAGAGACAATCTGCAAGCTCCAGTGGTTCAGGATGTGCTCCAAAATTTCTTTTTTCGTTACCGTGCCATTCCTACCCGTAAGGAGAATTTCGCTCAGAAAGATACGGCTGCGTTGATTGTATGCATCAATGCCCTCCTTGCCGGTCTCGTTCTTATGTGCCTTATTCCGCAAGTGTAGGTCAATCATTGCTGCAAATAATTGCCCAGCTTCACGGTGGTCAAGTTTTCGCTTCAATCTGATTTGATCTACGGATTGGCAATAGGCCTTTTCAACTAGCTGGAACTTGGCCTCGGTCTCGGCGGGATTAAGCCTTGAGAAAAAATAATCCTCAGCGCATTGGCTGACAACTGGCACGTGACGGAGCTCTTTGCCATCAAATCGCCAAACCCGAGACCTTCGGGAACAGTCTTCTTGATCGGTGGAAAAATATTTTAAATATGCGCTCGGCAGATAATGCTGTCGTTTGTAATTTGGCATCTTTTGAAATTATCGGCACATTAGGATTGCATCTCTACATTCAACAGACTTGCTAGAAAAGCAAATTACGCCGTCTGTGGGCGGCCAGGCAATGCGGTTATTGTTGGGTGCATATGAAAAAAAGAATACATACAGCAAAATTAAAAACGCCAGTTGTTCAGTCGCACCGTTCATTCCGTCGGTTTGCCAAAAAGTTATTTACCAGCCTGATTAAACGTCAAAATCAGAATCTGCAGAAAAGCTTGATGCGAGAATTACAGGACATCAAGGAAATGCTTGAAATCATGGCGCGCGAAATGGCGCGACAGGCAAAGCGAGGGGAGTAGCTGCATTATTTGGCCTGCGCGGGCAACTTTGCGAGGATTTGCGGATCGTGTTCCAAGTCACAATAAACCTGATTGCCGGGGCCAACCCACAGCTTTGCATCGTCCAGATCGCAGGTCTCTTTCCCCATATTTTTCACCGGTTTTGACCAGCCCTTCGGAGGGTGTTCCGAAATTCGACGTAAACTATTGATAAAAATACGTTAACGTCCAAAAAATGTAATTTTTCCTCTTTTGCGAAGCAGATAGGTTTTTATGAGATGATTCCTCTGAAATTTTGCAGGTTAACTCAGTCTATGTAGAAAGCTTCAAAATGGAGGACATCGTTTTCGCTCAATAAAATCAATGAGGTGTCATTTGAATTTCGGAACACCCTCCGTTGAGGTATGGCCGGGCTGACTTATTTTGCGCCTTCCTCCTTCGCTAAAGCTTCGGAGGACAGGCCAGCGCGCCGGACCGCCGACTGCAAGCCGGCAGCACTTTTTCTGGTTGGCGTAAGCCGCCTTGAGCAGACAAAGTCCACTTGACAATGTATACTGTGTTTGCTACAGTCAGGGAAGGGTTTGCTCCTTCCGGAGGGGCAAAGCGGCATCCCGCAGGCGGGACGCGACAAAACTTTGAAGTTTTGTTCTTTGACATAGCGCCGACAGGCGCGAGGCGGCAGGCATTGGGCGCGAAGAAGCGCGGGCGGTCCTTCCGGTCGGGTAATTGCGACCTTGAAGGCCCGCCTGCTCGCGCTTTGCGGATTCAAACCAATTTGACGAGGCGTAAGGCGCGAGGGAGGGCGGAGTCCAAAGTCCAAGGTCTAAAGGCCAAGTTAGCGGATATTTGCGCTTATTTGCGGCTATTTGCGCTTAACGGGGGAAAAAGTCCGATCGCAGGTCATAGGCCGGACCGCGGGTCTGTGACCCGCAGGAACTTTGCTTATCGATACGTATTCGAAAAACTCTCAGCTTCAGAACGGGCACAATCCTGCGGGTCGCAGACCCGCGGTCCGAAATCCGACCAAATCCAGTTAAAATTAATGACGAGGGGCGAGGATCCAAAAACATAAAAATTACCAAACGAAGCCACCGATTCCGCGTAAACATTAGGTTTCTTTGATTTGGGTTCGCGGGATAAAGCCAGCGGCGAGGCCGGTCTTGCCACTTCCGGTGAGCACGGGTCAAGGGTGGTCAAACATAGTCAAGGTTCGGATAAAAATCCGACCAGTGACCGCATAATCAGGGTAAATCAAACCCGCCTACGTTAAAACTACGGCGCGGCAAACCAAATCCGGGTAAATCCAGCCAAAATTAAAGGCGGGGGACGGTGACGGGTCGGAATCCCAGCCGAGCAAAGGCTCGGCGCTCCTCTCTCAAACCGAATCAAGGTAAATCAAACCAAAAAGACATGAGATTTAATTGGGGCGGCGCGGCAACAACGCCTTATCGATTTGGAAAAAATGAGCATCCAAATGCCCGGTGAATAATCCTGCAGGTCACAGACCTACGATCCGGAATCAGAGTGAATCCGACCAAATCAAACCAAAAAGACATGAGGCTTAATTGGGGCGTCGCGGCAGCAACGCCCTACCGATCAAAGTCCTTCCGGACGGGGTCCGAGCCGGACGGGCCACCGAATCCGACCGAATCAAACCGAATCCGACCAAAACAAATGCACCGTGACCCCGGTTTTCGGCGGGACGCCTAAAACAACCCGCGGGACGCGGGTGCTACATCCAACCAAAAAAAATGAAAAATCGAGAGACGAGAACAACCCGCCTACGCAAGGCTACGGCGCGGCAAGGGACGAGGAGGATTTCTGTGTATTCAACCCGCCTACGCCGAGGGCTTCGGCGCGGCAAGGTCCTTCCGGACGGGCCACCAAGGGAAACGGCTCGCGGGTACGCTCGCCCCACCGGTCCGGCCGAATCAAACCTGAAAATGGGGGCCTTTTGCGTGGATATGACCCTGAATTGTGAATAACACACCTCAAAATACTTTTCATTTCCGATTGACCAGCCCTGTGCAATCTGCGGAAATGATAGAACATAGTAATTTTGTTTCGATGCCGAGAACTCCAATCAGAAGTGGCAATGGCGCGACCCGAACGGGAGCGAACAAATACGACGCACATCACAAGGTTTTATCGCAAACCTACGGTGCGTTTGCGGACTTGCGGCGCGAATTGTCGGATTCCAAGAACACCGTCTGCGAGCGCGAGGAGATCCTGAAAAGCTTCGCCATCTGCCCGGATTCGCAACGTTCCTGGCTGTTGCTCGAGGATTATTTCGAAAAACTGTCGCTTTCGCGCCGGGATTTCCCCGCCACGGATTGGTGGCCGAAAATGCTCGCCGCCACCGGCAAAAGCCGCCTCGAGGAACTCGCTTTCCTCTTTTTGCGCGCCAAACGCTCCGTTCCCCCCGAACTTCAGACGCATGCCAGCCCCGAACGGTTCGCCCGGGCGGAGGAGGCCGAACAGGAAAGCCGCTTGGTGCGCGAACTGGAAAACTGGCTCGTACCGTACGCCCCCCTGCACCTCGACACCCCCCGCGCCACACTGCGCGTGGTCTGCAAGCCGCAGCCGGACGAAAACGACCCTTCGCGCCATCGCCTGCAGATCCAATTCCTCCTGCTGCGCCCGCGCACCGGTGAAAAGGCGCGTTCGCTCCACGACCTCGTGGACCTGGTGGTCCGCGCCGCGCACGAACAGGAGCTGTTCACGCCCTGGGACTGGGAATTCATCCAGTGGATCTATGACACGCATCGCGAGCGCGCCGGCCACGAAACCTCGCTGCTGCTGACCGACGCCGAGCTGCTGCAATGGCTCGCGCGCTGGGGCAACACCAACCGCCTCGAACTCACGGCCCAAAATGGTCACGGTGGTGGTGGCCAACCCGGCCAGCCGGTCCATTTTCACGGCGAGGTGATCTCGCTCACGCCGCGCTTGGAAAATGATGACAAGGATCGCGGCGACAAGGAACTGGCCTTCATCCATCACATCGCCCTGCCGGACGGCGGGTCCCGCGACATCGCGGAGGCGAGATTTTTCAACCGCCAGTCACCCATCGCCCTGCTGGGAAACACCTTCTACCTCCTGCGCAATGCGCCGCCGAACGGCGTGCTGAAGTATCTTTCGCAAAAACCGTCGGTGCCCGTGCGCAAGCTGAGCCATCGCCTGCTGTTGCACCTGCGCAAAACGCAATCGAACCACGGCGTGGATTGGGACCAGCTCTGTGTCGCGCATCAGGCCGCACCGCAGTTCATCTTTGAGCTGATGGAGGACACGGTGCAGTTGCGGTTGCATGCAAAAAGCCTGCGCGACAAAAGCATCTGGGTCTGGAACGGCTCGGAATGGAAACGGAGCGTCGTCGCCCTGCCCCATGGCAACGGCAACGGCAAACCGGAGATCCTTGACGATCCGCGCCTCGACCCCGCGATCCAATGGCTCCGCAAGCTGGACTGGTTCATGCAGGAACCCGGCCTGTGGATCGGCGACGCGAATGAAAATTTCCTGAGCGCGCTCGCGCTGGCCTGGGACACGCGCCCGCCGGAGGCGGAATTTCTCGGCAACCCGTCGTTCCATCATCTTTTCCTGAAACCGCGCGCGCTCAAGCCGAAGCTGATCGTCAAGGGCAGCGGCATCGACTGGCTGGCCGTCAGCGCGGAATGGGAGGCCGAAGGCATGAAGCTCACCAAGGCCGACCTGGAACGCCTGGCCGCCGCGACCAGCCGCTTCGTGAAATTGCCGAATGCCGGCTGGGTGGAACTCGATACCGCCGCCGTGCAGGGGGCGCACGAGGCCATGGCCGACATGGGCGTGGAAGGCCTCATCGCCGTGCCGCAAAAAGTCGGCCTGGAACACGTCGCGCATCTCGACGATGCAGGCCTGAAACGCTTTGTCGATTCACCCGAGGCGCAGGCCCTGCGCGATCGCGTGCGTGATTTCAAGGGCGTTCCGAGCGCCGAATTGCCGAAAATACTCAACGCGGAGTTGCGTCCGTATCAAAAGGACGGTTTTGATTTCCTTTCGCACCTCGTCGCCGTGAAGCTCGGCGGCATCCTGGCCGATGACATGGGCCTGGGCAAAACCTTGCAGACGCTGACGTGGCTCGCGTGGCTCAAGGAACGCAACGTAAAGAATCCCCGGCCGTCGCTCGTCATCTGTCCCGCGTCCGTGCTGCATAACTGGCGGCGCGAGGCGGAAAAATTTACGCCGGGCATGAAGGTGCTCGTTCTCGAAAGCGGCGCGGCGCGTCATAACCTGCGCAAAC
>Ga0210388_10000421_pt1 | contig 35262 bp, 32 predicted proteins | sample IncBWC19OmetaG_FD_155485 | JGI IMG/M metagenome (GOLD analysis project Ga0210388, IMG submission 155485) | Forest soil microbial communities from Barre Woods Harvard Forest LTER site, Petersham, Massachusetts, United States - Inc-BW-C-19-O ...
TGTCACCGGCCGTGTGGCGCACGCCATCATGGATTTGTGCGGTGAACCCGATGCCATGACGCATCCCGAAGGAATGCAGATCAAGGTCAGCCGGCAGGAGCTGTCACGCCTGGTCGGTTGTTCCCGTGAGATGGCCGGACGCGTGCTCAAGGTCCTCGAAGAGCAGGGGCTGCTGCGCGCCACCGGGAAAACCATCGTGGTGTTCAACGCGCGACCCAAGGTCAAGACGCGTCCGCTGATCGTTCCGGTGAAAGCCGGTGCGAACGCGGGCGTTGGCAGCGCCAAGAGCACGCGTACCGAGCAGCCTGACGACGACGATGAGGATGACGAGGACGACGAGTAAGCGCTAGGGAACGTCTTTAAAGACCGCCAGGCCCATTAAAGACGCCAGGCTCATTGAAGACGCCAGGCTCATTTCCTACCCGTTTCGATCTGCGCGCGCATGGCCGTGATGGTGCGCGCGTAATCCGCGCTGCCGAAAATCGCCGAGCCGGCGACGAATGTGTCGGCGCCCGCCTTGGCGATGCTCGCGGCATTCTCGACTTTCACCCCGCCGTCGATTTCGAGACGAATCTCCCGGCCGGCGGCTTGGATACGCGCGCGCGCTTCGCTGAGTTTAGGCAGCACTTCCGGTATGAATTCCTGGCCGCCGAATCCAGGATTCACCGACATCAATAAAATGGTGTCGATCTTGTCGATCACGTAATCCAGCCAATTTAGAGAGGTCGCCGGATTGAACACCAAGCCCGGCTTGCAGCCCGAATGGCGGATGAGCTGAATGGTGCGATCCACATGCTGCGTGGCTTCCGGATGAAAACTAATGTTGCTCGCGCCGGCCTTCGCAAAGTCCACCACCAGCGGATCGACGGGCGTCACCATGAGATGCACATCGATGGGCGCCTTGACGCCGGCCTTGCGCAAGGCCTGGCAGACGACGGGGCCGACCGTGAGATTCGGAACATAGTGATTGTCCATCACGTCGAAGTGGATCCAATCCGCGCCGGCGGCCAGCACGGATTTGACCTCTTCGCCAAGACGCGCGAAGTCGGCGGACAGAATCGACGGTGCAATGATGATGCCCATGGAATTAACGCATGCCCCGCGCCGCGCGTATGGCTTCGTAGGCTTCCTGGATCCGCTGAGTTTTCTCTTTCGCCATTTGCGCCATTGACTCCGGCAGGCCGTTGGCCACAAGTTTATCAGGGTGATGGCGGCTCATCTGGCGCCGATACGCCTTGATGAGGTCCTGGTCGCTGATGCTAGCGTCGACCTCGAGCTCTGCATAGCATTCTGCCAAGTTATTCGATCGGGCGCGTGACCCGTTCTGCCGCGCGCGCAGCGATGCCTCCATATTCGCAAACTCGAGCGCCGACAACCCGAGCCGCTCTGCGATTCTCTGCAGTATCCTGCGGGCCGGGGGCGAAATGCCGTTGCCGGCGAGGGCCGCACGCAGCTGCAAATCCACGAATGCGCGCAGCAGGTCGTAGCGCAAGCCGCAGGACTCGCGCAGCCGCTCGACGCTGAGCTCGGCATCGTAGCCGGCCGACTTGCCGGTTGTGAAGCAGGCGATGGCAGCGGCGACATCGGCAGGCCCCAAGTTGAACTCTCGCATCACGCGCCGCGCCGCGTCGATTTCTGCCTCGGAAACGCGGCCATCGGATTTGGCGACATAGCCCATGATCTCGAAGGTGGTGCGAAAGAATTCGCTGGAGATCGATGCCGCCGCGTTGGAGGCCGCGGCCCGAACTCCCGCCTTCGGGCCGAGCATATAGCCGATGATGGCGCCGGCCACTGCTCCCCAGGCGCTCCGGGTGAGCAGAAAACCAATCATTGCCCCGAATAAAATGCCATTCCAACTCATTCGCGTTGACCTGCACGCCGTGTCCCGCCACAATCGCCGACCTTCAATGGTAGCAGTCGCGAGCGCTTGCACATGGAACAGGTTTCGCATCCGGCACCGCTTTTTGAGTCGCGCTTGCGCGGTCTCAAAAAAATACACCAGGGAAAGGTGCGTGATATTTACGATGTGGACGATCAGCACTTGCTCATCGTCGCCACCGATCGACTGTCGGCTTTCGACGTGGTGCTGCCCGATCCGATTCCCTTCAAAGGCCAAGTGCTGACCCAGATCTCGCTGTTTTGGTTTGGGAAAACCGCTCACATCGCGCCCAATCATCTGTCGGACCTGCGCGTCGAGGATGTCGTCAGCGACGCACAGGAACGCGCGCAACTCGCGGGCCGGGCCATGGTGGTGAAGAAGCTCAATGCCTTGCCGCTCGAGGCGGTGGTGCGGGGTTATCTCATCGGCTCCGGCTACAAGGACTACAAGGCGCACGGCTCGATTTGCGGCATTCCCCTGCCCGCCGGACTCGGGATGGCGGCGCGCCTGCCGGAGCCGCTATTCACGCCCGCGTCAAAAGCCCCCGCAGGTGCCCACGACGAGAACATCGATTTCGAGGCCATCGTCAAGCTGGTGGGCTCCGAATGCGCCAAGGAAATTCGACGCACAGCGCTGGATGTTTATCGATTCGCCGCCGAACACGCACGCGCGCGCAACATCATTATCGCCGACACGAAGTTCGAATTCGGGACCGACAAGGCCGGCAAGCTGTTCCTCATCGATGAAGTACTGACACCGGATTCCTCGCGGTTCTGGCCGATGGCTTCCTACAAGCCCGGGATCAGTCCGCCGAGCTTCGACAAGCAATTCGTGCGCGATTACCTCGAGTCATTGCATTGGAACAAGAAGCCGCCCGCACCACACCTGCCGCCGGAAATTTTGGCGCGCACCAGCGATAACTACCGCGAGGCGCTCAAGCTGCTCACGGCATAAGCCGGCGCCGCCTACCTGCCTTACGTCGTTCCTGCCTCGCCCCTTGCTTGCCTTACCCCTTGCGTCGTGTAAGGTTCAATGAATGTTCAAGTGGTTCGAGACCCTCGAAGATCGCCTGTTCACCGGCTCGCGCAGCATGCCTTCGCCCTGGGGTCCGGTGCTGCGGGTGGCGCGCTATCCGGCCGCGTTGATACGCGACTGGTTGCGAGGCGAGATCACCGTGCGGGCGATGAGCCTCGCCTACACCACGTTGCTGTCGATCGTGCCTCTGCTGGTGTTCAGCGCCGTCATCCTGAAAAGCCTCGGCGCGCGCGGCGATTTGAAATTCATTATTTCGCAATTCTTCGCGCCGATGGGCGGCGCAGCGGATCAGCTGACGGAAAGCGTGTTGCAGTTCGTCCGCAATATGCGCAGCGATTTATTGGGTGCGATCGGCCTGATCTTCCTGGTTTATACCGTCGTCACGACGATTCAGAAGGTGGAAAAGAGCTTCAATTTTTTATGGCGCGTGGATCGGCCGCGCAGTTTCTTGCGGCGCTTCACCGAATATCTGGCGGTGATGATAGTGGGGCCCATCCTGCTCGCCGTGGCGCTGGGCCTGCTGACGAGCGCCGAACGCAGCCCTTTCGCGTTGTGGGTCGACGGGATCAAACCGTTGGCCTGGACCTTGGGCGCCATCGGCAAAGTCCTGCCGTACGTGATCGTCACCATCATATTCACCTTCATGTATGTCTTCATCCCCAACACCAAGGTGCAGTATCGGGCGGCGCTGATCGGCGGCATCACCGCAGGGGTAGTGTGGGCGCTGGTCGGCAAAGTCTTCACGGCGTTCATTGTTTACGCGTCTTCATTGGTGGCGATCTACACGGGGTTCGCCATCGTGCTGACCACACTCATCTGGGTTTACTTGAGTTGGCTGATCTTGCTCATCGGCGCGCAGCTCGCCTTCTACCTGCAATTTCCGCAATACCTGCGCCACGGCCAAGAAGCCTTCGAATTGACCGGCAGGGATCGCGAGCAGGTGGCGTTGTCGATCATGTACCTCGTCGGCCGCGATTATTCGGCCGGCAAGAGCTCCTGGTCGGCGCATGCGCTGGCGGCGGAACTCGATATTCCCAGCATTGCCTTGGCGCCGGTGCTGCATTGCCTGGAGCAAAATGGACTGCTGCTGGCGACCGAAGGCGAGGCTTTCGTGCCGGGCCGCGATATTGGGGCAATTCGCCTTGCCGAAATCTTTGAAGTCGTTCGCGCGCTGCACAGCGGCCGACTGGCCATTGCCATTCACAGCGTGGGGCCCGCGGTCGCGCTCTTGAATGAAGTGGAAGCTTCGATGGAAGAACCCTTGAAAAGCCGCACGCTCAAGGATTTTATCGAAACGAAGTTTTGAGCCAGCCTCAAGGATTCCGCGTGGCTCCGATCATTCGCCCGCGATGGTCATTTCCTGCAGCAATATCGAGCCGACGCGCACACCGCCGCGGGCATCGATGTCATCGCCGGCCGCGCCAATTCCCGCAAACATCGATTTTAGGTTTCCGGCAATGGTGATTTCCGCCACCGGGTATTGAATCGCGCCATTCTCGACCCAGAACCCCGCTGCACCGCGCGAGTAATCGCCCGTCACGGTGTTCACACCCTGCCCCATCAATTCGGTCAGCAACAACCCGGTTCCAAGGCGTGACAGTAATGCAGGCATGCCGCCGGCCAGAGTCGGCGCCACCAGCAGATTGTGCACCCCGCCGGCATTACCGGTGGTCTGCAATCCGAGCTTGCGCGCCGAATAGCTCGACAAAATGTAGCCCGTCAGCACTCCATCGGCGATCAGTTCGCGATCATGCGTCGCCACTCCCTCATCGTCGAAGGGCGCGCTGCCCATGGCCTTCGGGATGTGCGGCCGCTCTGCGATCGAGAATCCCGCCGGGAATATTTGTTGTCCTACAGAATTGAGCAGGAACGAGGCCTGCCGGTATTGACTGCTGCCGCGGATTGCCGCGATGAAATGCCCGATGAGGCCGCGCGCCAGTTCCGGCACGAACAGCACCGGTGCGCGCCGTGTGCTGATTTTCCGCGGTCCGAGCCGGGCAATGGTGCGCCGCGCGCTTTCCCGGCCGACCGATTCCGCGTCCTCGAGCTCGTGCCAATCGCGCGAACTGGTGTACCAATAGTCGCGCTGCATGTCCTCCCCGGTCCCGGCCAGGACCACGCAACTCAAGGTGTGCGAGGTGGTGGGGTAACCGCCCACGAACCCATGCGTATTTCCATAGACATGCAGGCCTTGGTGAGTGCCAACCGATGCACCCTCGGAATTGTTGATGCGCGCATCAAAGGCCAGCGCCGCAGCCTCGCAGGATTTCGCGATCTCGATGGCGCGGTCGGCGCTGACATTCCAGGGATGCGATAGATCGAGATTCGGCGGCGCGCTCGCCATGAGCGCGGCATCGGCCAGTCCCGCGCTCTCGTCCTCGGCGGTAAAGCGGGCGATGCTGCAGGCCTTGGCGACGGTGGCGCGCACGGCTTCCAGGGAGAAATCGGCGGTGCTCGCCGTACCCTTGCGCTGTCCGAAATACACCGTAATACCCATGCTGCGATCGCGTTGGTGTTCCAGGGTCTCCACCTCACCCAATCGCACGCCGACCGAGAGGCCCGTATCCTGGCTGACGGCCGCTTCCGCCTGGGAGGCTCCGCGAGCCCGGGCTTCTTCAAGCGCGCGCTCGATAATAGACTCTAAGTCCGTTTGGGTGAGTCGCACGGGGGTATGGGTAGACGTCATAGGGGGTGATTCTACCGGCCCGAGTGATAGCATGGGGAATATGAGCAGCGAGAATGAAAGGCAGGATTCCGGGGAATCCGAGGAACAGCGGTTAAGCAAGAGCGCCCGCAAGCGGGAAGCGGCGTCTTTGCAGGAATTGGGCGTGAAACTGTCCGCTCTTCCGGATCAAGAGATCAAGGCCTTGGACCTGCCGGAAAATCTGTTTATTGCGCTGCGCGACCTACGCCGCCTGCCCTCGCACGGCGCCCAAGTGCGTCAACGGCAATACATCGGCAAATTGATGCGCAACATCGATCCGGAACCGGTGCTCGCCAAAATGGCCGAGCGCAAGCAGCGCCATGATCTGGAAATTCGGCATTTCCAGCAGATTGAGCGCTGGCGCGATCGCCTGCTGTCCGAGCCCACGGCAGCGATGGACGAATTGCTCGAGGAATATCCCCACGCCGATCGTGCCGCGTTGACGAGATTGCTCGACAAGGCCGAAAAAGAGCGCGCGGAACAGCGCTCGCCGGTCGGTGCCCGGGAGCTTTTCGCGTTTCTGCGCCAGTTGCTCGGATAGGTTGGTAAACTTGGCTACGATGAAAGCCGTGGTCGGAGTCATTATGGGATCGTCTTCCGACTGGGAAACGATGCAGGTTGCGGCCGACACATTGACCCGCCTGGGTATTGCGCACGAGGTTCGCGTGATCTCGGCGCATCGCACGCCCGATCTGCTGTTCGAGTATGCCGCTTCCGCGCGCGAGCGGGGCCTGAAGGCCATCATTGCCGGCGCCGGCGGCGCGGCGCACCTGCCCGGGATGACCGCGGCCAAGACCTCGGTTCCGGTACTCGGCGTGCCGATTCAATCCAAAGCATTGAGTGGCATTGACTCCTTTCTTTCGATCGCGCAAATGCCGAGCGGCGTTCCTGTCGCAACTTTTGCCATCGGCGTCGCCGGCGCGGCCAACGCCGCCTTGTTCGCGGCCGCGATGCTCGCCAATGAAGACGCCGACATCCGCGGCACCTTGGACGCATTTCGCCAGGCGCAAACCGCGGCGGTTCTCGCCAAGCCGGATCCGCGCCACTCTTGAAATTGATGCACGTCGGCATCGTCGGAGCCGGCCAGTTGGGGCGCATGTTGGCGCTGTCCGGCTACCCCATCGGTGTGCACTGCCTGTTTCTTGATCGCAGCGCCGACACACCCGGGGCGCAAGTCGCGCCCAGTCTCATCGGTGATCTGGAGGATGCCGCGCTCCTCGCCGAACTGGCCTCGCGCAGCGACGTCGTCACGTTCGACTGGGAGAACATCTCCGGCAGCGCGCTCAAGCCTCTCGAGAGGATCACGCAGGTCCGCCCGCCGCGCGCGGCGCTCGAGGTGTCGCAAGATCGCCTCGCGGAAAAAGCGTTGTTCAGCCGTCTCAAAATCCCGGTAGCCGCGCATTGCGCCATCGACAGCCGCGAGCAACTTATCCGGGCCACCCAGAAAATCGGGCTTCCAGGCGTTTTGAAAACGCGGCGCCTAGGTTACGACGGCAAAGGGCAATTCGTGCTGCGCGCGGCGCAAGACATAGATCAGGCTTGGGCTGCCATCGGCGCTGCAGGACTGATCTACGAAAGATTTCAAGATTTTTCCCGCGAGTTGTCGCTGGTGGGCGTGCGTTCCGCGGGCGGTGAGGCGGTGTTTTATCCCTTGTCCTGCAATACGCACAGCGGCGGTATCCTACGGTACAGCATTGCGCCATTTACCAATGCGCGGCTCGAGCAGAGCGCTAGGCGCTATTTGAAGCGCGTCATGCACGCCCTCGACTACATCGGCGTACTGACCATCGAGTTTTTCGTGGTGCGCGGATCCTTGATCGCCAATGAAATGGCGCCTCGGGTACATAACTCGGGCCACTGGACCATAGAGGGTTGCGTTACCAGTCAGTTTGAGAATCACCTGCGAGCCGTCTGCGACATGCCGCTCGGCAGTACCCGTGCCCTGGGGCACACGGCCATGATCAATTTCTTAGGGCTGATGCCGGATCGCGAACGCTTGCTGGCGGTCGACGGATTGGCATATCACGACTACGGCAAAACAGCGCGCCCGGGCCGAAAATTGGGCCATTGCACCATCCTCAAGCGCCTGCCAAAGGAGCGCGATAAGGCCCTCTCGAATACACTAAAATTGATCGAATGGGCCTAAACTAGCCAGTTTGGTGCAGACTATCGACGTTTTGAATTTGACCAGCACATGTACTTAGAACTCTTCAAATTGCATGAATTGCCGTTCCGCTTGAGCCCGGACCCGCAATTTTTGTATTTGAGCAAACAGCATGCGCGCGCCAAAGCGTACATGGAGTCGACCATCTGGTTCACCGACGGTTTCGTCGTGATCACCGGCGAGATCGGCGCAGGCAAGACCACCTTGATCGAGACTTTTTTGCGTGAGCTGCAAAGCGACGCGATCGTGGCGCAAATCAACCAAACGCAATTGTCTCCGACCGCGTTTCTGCAGAGCGTTCTCGTGCAGTTCGGCTTCTCGCCGTTCAACATGAAGAAACCGGAGGTGCTGGCGACGTTGAATCAATTTTTGACGGAACAGTACAGCAACGGACGTAAGGTGCTGCTCATCATCGATGAGGCGCAGAACCTGAGCAACCGCGTGCTCGAGGAAGTGCGCATGTTGTCGGGGGTGGAGACCACCAAGGAAAAGGTGCTGCGCATCATTCTCGCCGGACAGCCGGAATTGAACGACAAACTGAACTCTGAGGAGCTGGTTCAGCTGACGCAACGCGTGCGCCTGCGTTTTCATCTGACCGCCCTCAGCAAGGCGGAGACCAACGCGTACATCGACCATCGTCTCGAGGTGGCCGGATCGCAAGGGCGGCGCATATTCGCCGAGGACACCTACTCCACCATCTACAAATACACGGGCGGCGTGCCTCGATTGATCAACACGCTGTGCGACACCTGCCTAATGGCGGCATTTGGCAAGGACAAGGACACCGTAAGCATGGAGGAACTCGACGCTGCGATCCGCGAATTGCAGTGGGTCGAGTTCGCCGCCGGCACCAATCGGATGAGGGCGTTGGACCACGTGCTGGCGCCGCAGTCCGAGTCCGCCCACGTGGTCGGGCGGATCCTGCTCGCCAGCGAAGGTAAGACCGTCGGGGAGCGCGAGCTGAAACCCGGGCGCTTGGTGATCGGCCGCACCTCGGACAACGATTTGCAAATCGACAGCAAGTTCATCAGCCGGCATCACTGCCAAATCGTGACGCAACAAGACTCATGTCTGATCGAGGATCTGAACAGCACCAACGGTATTTTCGTGCAGTCGAAACGCGTGCGGCGCCACAACTTGAACGACGGCGACGTGGTGCAGGTGGGGCAGCACGAGATCATGTACATCGATGAGCGCACACCGCGGGTCAGAAACGCCATGGATGCTATGGACGCCGCCGTGATCGCCGGCGCGGGCGAAAATCCCAAGAGCGGCTAGGGCCTTAGCACTGTGAATGCGAGCGGCTCGAGCGCTCGTCAGGCGGGGTGAGAAGACTCGAGGGTCTGTCGAGCTGTCGAGATACTAGTTGTTCAGGTTCGACGGCAGGTCAATCGTCTCGCCGGTATATTCGCGGCTCAATTCGCGGCAGTCCTGCCGCCGCAGAAACAGCGTGAGCGCCGCCGTCTCGGCGAATACGCCGATCAGAAAGGCCGCCTTGCCGGCAAATCCCGGCGGATTGATGTAAAAAAGAAAGATCGCGGCCGCGCCGATCAGCATGTAAATCAGCGGTAAACTTTCGTAAACAGGACGAGCAAGGCGCATGGGTGATTCCCTCCCCTTGCGCCATAGTAATGCGGATGCCCCGAGGGCAGCCCGCCTATTTGACTTAAGCTATTACTTTCAGCCTGCGCCTACCCTCGTGGTAAGTTCTTCCTACGCGACCTTCTAGCCATGTCCGACTAGCTTTTCCACCAGACGCGACAACCAGGAATTGCGCCAGCCTTCGACATGCAATCGATCGTTCTTCGGCTTGCTGCGCTTAGCTTCGGACAAAAGATCCTGTGGGATCTTGAACGTGCCCGTCATTGAATTGTCGGCCATGGAAACTCCGTCGTGTGTTGACGGAGCGCAGACTACCGAGTCCAACGTCGTGGCTGATGAGACTTGGCGCACGCTCCTTTCGATTCGCACGCGTGGGCTCATCGCCGCGTCGCAGAGACGCGACGCATTCAAAGTTCTCCAGGTTATGACAGCACGTTATGTCAGCGCGGAAGGACGTTATGTCAGTGAGTCGGCACTGTGAATTTGAGCAGCCCGAATGGCTGGGGGATAGAGCAGCGTCGAGGCCCGTAAGAGCAGGGCCTCGACGCTGCTCTATCCCTCGGCCTTTCATGCCGGACGCTCAAACTCACGGTGCCGGAGGACGAGTTTCGAATGGCTTTCATCGATCGAATGACCTGGCACGCACCTAGGCCGAAAATCACTGCGCCGAGATACTAATGCGCCACCCCGTGCAGCCGAGTGGCTTCGAACTCATCTCCGGGCTGCCAATTCACCGTGCCCTTCGCCAGCATCGCTTGCCACCCCAGGGCAAAGCCGAACTTGGCTACGGCCGCATCGCTGGTGAAATCCATTGACGGCAGGAATTCATCGCTCGGGCGATGGTAGTGCTTTGCGGTGTATTCCTCGTGTTGCGCCTTGCCCCACTCCGGCGGATGACCCACGAACTTGACGCCGGTATTGATGGAGAACGCCGGCACACCGGCCCGCGCCATGCTGAAATGATCCGAACGATAGTAATGTCCGGCACCGGGTTCGGCATCCGCTTGAATCTCGAATCCGAAGGCAGCCGCGGTCTTTTCAACCGTGGGATAAAAAGAGGTGCGCTCCGCGCCGGTCACATTGACCGATTGCGGCATCCCCATCGGCAGAATCGCATCGTAGTTCAGATCCAGCGCCATTTTGGCGGCCGGAATGGGCAGATGCTTACCGAGATACTCTGAGCCCAGCAGTCCCTTCTCTTCCGCGGTCACCGCGGCAAACAGCACCGGTGAAGGCGGCCGCGCGGCGGAGGTGCTGAAGGCGTGCGCCATTTCGAGCAAAATCCCGCACCCCGTGCCGTTATCGACCGCACCGTTGTAGATGTTGTCGCCCGTCAATGTGGGATCGATGCCGAGGTGATCGTAATGCGCCGAATACGCGACTGCTTGTCCGCCGCCCGGCTGGCCCGGCAAGAGGCCCAAAACGTTGTAGGAAACGAATTTTCGCACCGTGCTCTCGATGTGCGCTTTGAAGCGCACCGGCAATTCCTTGGCCTGAAATTGCCGTGTGCCGGCCGCCGTGATCATCTCGTCCAAATTGAGATTGGCCGCGCTCATTAATTTTCTCGCGACCTCGAGCTGAATCCACGCCGCAGCCTTGAGCTTGGGATCTTTGTCATTGCCCAGGGCCACCTGCTCCGCGCTCCAGGAATTGCGCACCACGTCCCATCCGTAGCTCGCAAGATCGGTGCGGTGAATGATCAGCGCGCCGACCGCGCCCTTACGCGCGGCTTCCTCGAACTTGTAGGTCCAACGGCCATAATAAGTCAGCGCCTCGCCATTGAAGAATTTCGGATCCTTCGACGGCGGTTCATTCACGATCACGAGCACCACCTTGCCCTTGACGTCCACGCCCTTGAAGTCGTCCCACTTGTACTCAGGCGCCTCGATGCCGTAGCCCACGAAGACGATGGGCGCATCGATATCGGCCCTCTCGCTCTGCGTTTGGTTGCCGACGACAAAGTCCTCTGCGAGCTTTAAGTCCATCGCGGCGCCATGCGCCGGCGCCAAGGACGCTGTGGTGCCCGGCAAGGTGTGCGCGCCCACGAAATCGACCCTCTGCAAAAAAGTGCCGTTGTCGCCGGCGGGCTTCAAGCCGTATAACGCGAATTGCGCCGCGATGTAGTTCGCCGCAATGTCACCACCGCGCGTGCCCGTGCCGCGCCCCTCGAGCAGATCGTTGGCGAGGAATCGGACGTGCTCTGCAATGCGGTGCGGATCGATGCTCTGCATCGAGGTCATGACATCGTTCGGCAGTCCCAGCTGCGGCGCAGCTTCCGTGGCTGCCTGAACACTGGACAACAGTCCTGCGCACAAACCGAAGATCAGTGCCGCCGGTCGGTAAAAATTCATCGCGTCCGCTCCCCAAGAAAAATTTAAGTGAACTGCCGCGACGAGCCCGCCGCGAGGGCCGTAATCATGTCATATTTCGCGCCAAGTGCGCCCTCAGGAAAACCAGTATGTCCTTGCATGAGACCGACGCTGCGCACCAGCTTACTGCTCCCGGCATTTCGAACGGCGTTTCGACGGGCGTTTCGCACAGCTGGGCGCGACTCGACGGCGTAGACATCCTCCGCGGTCTCGCGATCCTCTTTGTGCTGATGAATCACGTCAACATGCGCCTGTTTCTCGCCAAGATCCCCTACACCCAAGGCCTTCCCCACCAACTGGTGTCATCATTGGTGTGGAATGGACAACGCGGCGTGCAGATGTTTTTTGCCGTCTCAGGCTTTCTCATCACGTCAACCTCAATTCGACGATGGGGATCGCTCTCGAGGGTCAGCGTGCGAGACTTCTATGCGCTGCGCTTCGCCCGAATTGCGCCGCTGCTTCTACTGCTGCTGGCCGTTCTCTGCACGTTGCACGCCGCCGGCCTCAAGGATTTCGTCGTTTCAGAGAAAACCGGAGGACTGGGCCGGGCACTCATCGCCGCACTGACCTTTCACGTCAATGTCCTGGAGGCGCACCGCGGATACCTTCCGGGGAATTGGGATATCCTTTGGTCGCTTTCGGTGGAGGAAATGTTCTATCTATTCTTTCCACCCGTCTCGAGGCTGTTGGGACGCGGCAAGTGGTTCGTGGCCTTTCTGCTGATCTTGGTTGTGCTCGGGCCGTTGAGTCGCACCACGCTCGCTCATGGAAACGAGGTTTGGCAGGAATATTCCTACCTGGGCGGCATGGATGCCATCGCTCTCGGCTGCCTGACCGCCATTGCCTGCTCCCGCAATACGATTGCCCGCAGAGTGATCTGGGTGCTGGCGGGCTTGGGGACGGTGCTGGTCCTATTCATCTTGGTGCTCTCGAACCTAGCGCGGGCATGGGGTCTTACGCGCAGCGGCCTGGACATGACGATATTGGCGATCGGCAGTTGTATGGTCATTGCTGCGGCCGCAGAGACCCGGTGGAAAAGTCCGCGTGTCATCCTGCCGCTCATAACACTGGGTCGGCGCAGCTACGAAGTCTATCTGACGCACATGTTCGTGGTATTCACGCTGTTCGGGTTATTCAAGTCAGCCGGCCTCCCACTCGGAGCCGTGCCCGCCTTGTTCATCGGTGTCATTCTCATCTCCGGCCTATTAGGCGAACTGGTCGCGCGCTTCTACTCCGAACCGATGAATCGGTGGATTCGTCAGCGTTTCGGGGATGGAGCCGATCGCCTCGGTTCTGTCATTCGTACCTAGGCACCGTGACTTTGAGCGGCCCGACGCGGTGATATCGATCGGCTCGAGTACTTGTCAGGGAGGGTGAGAGGAGTCAAGGTCCTTTGGCTTCGGGCCTTGACTCCTCTCACCCTCCCTGACAGGCGCTACGCCGCTCGATATCACCGCGCCAGAAGCACTACCCCGTGCCCCCCACCGTGAGCGCATCAATCCGCAGTGTCGGCTGGCCAACCCCGACCGGAATCGATTGTCCTTCCTTGCCGCAGGTCCCGACGCCGCCGTCGAGCTTCAGATCATTGCCGACCATGCTGACTCGCGTCAGCACATCCGGTCCATTGCCGATCAGGGTAGCGCCCTTGACCGGCGCTCCAATCTTGCCATTCTCGATCAAGTACGCCTCGCTCGCAGAAAACACGAACTTGCCCGAGGTAATGTCCACCTGGCCGCCGCCGAAATTGACCGCGTACAGTCCCTTGTCCACCGAAGCAATGATCTCTTCGGGCGCACGCGAACCGCCGCGCATGTAGGTGTTGGTCATGCGCGGCAAGGTCATGTGCGCGAAGGACTCGCGCCGGCCGTTGCCGGTGGGCGCCATGCCCATGAGCTTGGCGTTCATCTTGTCTTGAATGTAGCCGCGCAGGATGCCGTTCTCGATCAGCGTCGTGCATTGCGTGGGCGTGCCTTCATCGTCGACGTTCAATGAGCCGCGCCGCCGATCGAGGGTGCCGTCATCGACCACCGTGACATCGTCGGCCCCGACTTTCTGGCCGATGCGATTCGAGAATGCGGAGGTGCCCTTGCGGTTGAAATCACCTTCCAAGCCATGGCCAATCGCCTCGTGCAGCAAAATACCCGGCCAGCCCGGGCCCAGCACGACCGTCATGGAACCCGCGGGCGCGGCCACTGCGTCGAGATTGACCAGGGCCTGGCGCACCGCTTCGCGGCCATGCTCGAAGGGGGCATCGCCCTGCAATAGCTCATCGAAACCGAAGCGGCCGCCGCCGCCGCTGTAGCCCTGCTCGCGCCGGCCGCCCTGTTCCACGATGACCGAGACGTTCATGCGCACCAATGGACGCACATCCGCCGTCAGCGTGCCGTCGCTCGAGGCGATCAGCACGATCTCATGCACCGCGGCCAGCGAGGCCATCACCTGCTTGACGCGGGGATCGAGGCGGCGGGTATCGGCGTCGATCCGCATCAACCAGGCCACTTTGTCCTCGTCTTTGATGGCATCGAGCGGATCGAGCGGCAGATAGAGACGATGGGTCAAGGGCCGCTGCCAGGCTTTCACGCCATTTTTTCCGCCGCTGCGTGCAATCGCGCGCGCGGCGTCGGAAGCCTCGAGCAATGCCGGCAACAACACCTCATCCGTGTAAGCAAAGCCGGTTTTCTCGCCGCTGATGGCGCGCACGCCGACGCCTTGTTCGATGCTGTGCGCGCCTTCCTTGACGATGCCATCTTCGAGCGACCAGGACTCCTCGCGCGTCAAGGCGAAGTACAGGTCCGCGTAATCCACGCCGCGGCTCATCACGGTATCGAGCACTTGGCTCAGGCGCCGCTCATCGAGACCGGATGGCGCCAAGATCATTTTCTCGGCCACCGCAAAGCTCGGCTGAATCAGTTCTGCGCTGCGAGCGTTCATGTCAGAACCGCTGCGGCGCCCGCCAGTCCCAGCTGGCGATTGTCCAAAGCTGGAAAACGCGCCCGTGATTCCGCCTGGCTGGCTAGATCGATGTCTGCTGTGATCACTCCGGTACCCTTTGCCAAACGCGACAACACTTGGCCCCAATAGTCCACGATCAGCGAATCGCCGTATGTCTCCCGGCCGCTGGTATGCAGGCCCGCCTGAGCCGGCGCCACGACATAGCACAAATTTTCGATGGCCCTCGCGCGCAGCAAGGTCTCCCAGTGCGCGCGTCCGGTCGGCACCGTGAACGCCGCGGGCATCGCCAACCATTCCGCGCCCTGCGAAACCAGCTCGCGGTAAAGCTCGGGAAAGCGCATGTCATAGCACACGGACAGGCCGAGTTTGCCGACCGGCGTGTCCGCAATGACCGGCTCGCGGCCCGGACGCACATGGGTGGATTCTCGATACTGTTCATCGCGGCCTGGGATGGTGACATCGAACAAGTGAATCTTGTCGTAGCGCGCCACCCGCTTTCCGGCCGCGTCAATCAATAGCGAGGCGTTTGCCACTCGCTGGGCGTCATTGGTCCGGATCACGATCGTGCCGCCCAAAATCCACATGTTCAGTTGCTTGGCGGTATCTCTCAAGAATGTTTGCACGGCGCCATTGCCGTCCGCTTCGGCGACTTGCAGCTTGTCCGCGTCCTTGAGGCCGATGAAGGAAAAGTTCTCCGGCAAACAGGCGATCAGTGCGCCCGCTTCCTTGGCCTCGCGCAGCAACTCGCCGGCCGCGGCCAGATTGTCGGCCACCACGTGGCTCGACGTCATTTGTATTGCGGCGACTTTGCCCATCTATTTCGGTACCTCGGCAGTCGCAGCGGCTGCCTCTGCGCTCTTGATGCGTTCGACCGTCGGATTATCCCAACTGCCGGTAATGCGATAATACCCTCGCGCCAGTCCTTTCAGCGGCTGTTTGAACACCTGCGTGAATAACAGCGCGGCCGCGCCGCAGACCGGCCCGCATACCAGCGTGCTCGCGACCGGTATTGATAGCGAACTGCCGACGCTGGTGGTTATTACTGCAGTTTGGTCGTAATCCTTGTTTTTCAAGCCAACCCGGCCAATTAGTCCGATTTCAGCCGCCGGCCCCTTCAGCAGCACGTTTTCGGTTTTGGCATTGCCGTCGCTCAGATCGAAATCGCCATGAACGCTGTCAAATGCCAGACCCTTGTCGGTCAGGTCGCTGAAATCGAGCGCCAGCCGGCGCGGCAGCGCGGCAATACTCGTGAAGCCCAGCACGCGGCCGGCGCCGGGCTTGAGGCCGAGGACTTGGCCCTTCTCCAGCGATAATTGGACGTGGCCGACCACTTGGGCGAGAGCCGCTGTCGTCGGCGCACCCAGCCAGGTTAGGTCAAATTCCATCTTGCCGCTTTTGGCCTGAATGACGTCGGCGTAACCCAAATCCTTCAGGGTACCCTGCACATCGGTGCTGGTTAAAGTGCCCTTGATGCGGCTGACGCCGGCATCCTGGGCACGCCATTCACCCTCTGCATTGACGCTGAAAGTCGGCGCCGTCACGCTCAAGGATTTGAGGGCGACGCCCTCCTCCTCCTTGGCAAGCGTCGCGGTCACATCGCCGAATTGCCGTTCGCCCCAGATCAGTTCCTTCGCGTGGAAATAAAGGGGAGGCATGCCGCGCGGATCGGCATCCGGCGGTACGTTTGCGCTGCGGCCCGCCGCCGCGGAATCCTCCGCGTCCGCAACATCGAAATGCAATCGGTCAAACTGCAGACTCCATGGTTCGGTCGAAACGTCGGCGTTGGGAATCGTGATCGTACCGCTCACATTGGGACCGCCGACATTGATGCGCCAGCTGCGCTCGGAGACCAAGAGATCGAGCGACACATCGCGAAACGCCAGACCCAAGTAATCCAATTCGGCCACATTGAGCTTGGCGTTGCGCATGTAGTACGACAGCGGCTTGGCATCCTTGGGTGCATCCTTAGGCTGCGCGCTCAAGCGCAACCAGCCGCCCAAATCCAAGCGCTGCACGGAGCCGCCGATACTCAAGATCTGCGCATCGCCGCCGCCGGATTCGCTGCCGCCGAAACTCATCGAGGCGTGCGCGAGGCGCATGCCGGCGGAATCGGTCTCCAACGCGTAGGAGCTGCTGACCAAAGAGCCGAGAGCGAAGCTTCCCTGCGGAACCCCCGATGCCGGCCACTGGATCTCGAGCCAAGAAGGCATCGGCGTGGAGGCGTCCTTGTCCAACGGTGCCGGCAGCTTCATGTCGAATCCCACCAGCGTGCTGCTGATCCGCAAGGAGCGCTCGCGCGCCGGTTCGGGCGTAATTTTAAGCACGCCGCGCCAATCCGTTTGGCCGCTGACGGACATGAACTCAGGTACTCCGAGCGCCGCGCGCACGGCATCCGCCGTCACGGTGCCGCGGAATTCAAGCTGCGTGCGCGTGACGGGCTTGTTGCGCGGCGTGCGTGCCTGCATTTGGAAGGCGCCGCCCAACAATTGGCCGTGAACATCAGCACGAGCGACCTGGCCGCCGTCGATGTCGAACTCACCGGCGACATCCGTGGCCGTCGTCGGCGAGCCTGACCTGTTGACGCTGGCGCCGTCCAAGCGGCCATGAATCAGCACTTGTCGATGCGTAAGATCCTTGAACGGCAAGAATAAATCCACCGTGGCCTCGAGCGGTCCGCGGGCCTCCACGTTCGAGAAGGCATGTTCGGCGATCGCATCGAGCGGCGACGCGCGCAAAAATGTGAGCGCGCTCGCCGCATCGCCGCGCGCGTTGGCGTGGATCTTGAGCTCGCCGCTGTTGAAGTCCGGGAAGTGCGCTTCGCCCGACTCCAGTACCAGATCGCCGATGCGGCCGCTCAACATGCGCGCACTCATGCCCTGATTGCGAAACTCCGCGGACACGGCGAGATTTTCCGCCGGCGCCCATCCCTCGCTGTAATTCAAGGTCAGGCCTTCGATCGTGGTGCGGGCAGAAAATATGCCGCCGCCGTCGCGAAATGGAAACTTCCGCACCGGACCTTGAAACAACAGGGATGCCCGCAAACGCCCGGCCACAAACGCCTGATTGAGCCACGCGAGCGCTCCGGGTCCGATCAGACCGTTCGGCAGATAGTATCGCGCATTCGCCGCGTTGCCGTTTTGAATGCCGCCGACCAAGGTCAGCACGGGCGAAGACTCATCGCTGGGCTGATGCCATGCTATTTGTCCGCGGATGTCGGCGTCGTGCGTCTTGATCTCCCAATCGGGCGAGGCAATCAGCAGCTCCGCAGCGGTTCGCTTCCAGTAAATATTTGCCTTGAGGCGCTCCAGTTCCACGGACCTCGGAAACTGCGTCGGCCAATGAAAAACGCCGACATTGGTATCGATGCTGACCTGTCCGCCACGCTCGGTGCCGGCGATCGAACCGGCGATGCCGCGCAGTCCCGGCACGCCATTCACCGCAGCAAGCCCTGCATGCTGAAACTTGGCCTGCACCTGCATTCGCCACGGCTCCGCCGGTTGCGCGCGCTCGAAGGCGATCGATACATCCGTCCATTCTCCGCTCGGCGCAATATCGCGCAGGCGTTCGCGCAGATCCTTCTGCGGCAGCAGTCCGGTCAGCGGCAGCAATGATTCCGCGCGCAGGTAGGTGGCGCTGGCTCGCAGGTTCAGCAGGCCGGCGGGGGTTTCCTGCCAGGCGATATCGAATGCCGATTCCGGCTCGCGGCGTGCCACCCGCACGCGCTGGCCGCGGAGGCTCCATTGATCGCCGGTGTGAGTCAGGGTCAGGGCGCCGCTCATTTGATCAAACTTTGCGACCGGTCCCTCGGGCAGCAGCATCGCGAAGTCCGTTGCGCCGAAATCGACATCGGCGCGCGCCAGCGTCGCGCCGTGGCCGAGCGCGGCAATATCGAAGGCGCCGGTGCCTGAACTTAAGTTGCTCAAGGTTTCGGGCAGAAACTTGTGCCATCCGGGAAACGAAATGTCGCGCGCTTTCGCCAGTGCATCCCATGCCAGATTCTGCACATCGCCGCTGCCGCGCGCGTGCCCCTCGAAACTCACGGTGCCACCGAGCTCAGGGGGCAATTGCGCGCTGAAGGCGAGCGTTAGCTCGCGCGCGTCGCGCCGTACATCGATATCCACGCCCTTCAGGGTTAGCTGCGGCAGCAGCGTGTTCCAATTCTCCATGCCGAGCACTGCATGCCGAATGACCAGTCTCCCGGCCGGCAGGTCGCCAAGGCGAAGCGAGCCCAATGACGAGTCCTCGCCTCCCAGTTCAATTTCCGAGGCAACGGCAAAGCGGGTGGGGCCGAGTCGCACCACCGAGATGTTCGGCGATTCCACCTCGATGCGCCCCGCCAGCAATTTGCCGCTGCGAATCAGCTGCCAAATATCCGCCGCGACCCGGCCGCCGGCGGCGCGCGCGAGCACGCGCTGATCGTCCTTCGAGCGCAGTTCCAGCTGCTCGAAGTAAAGCTCCGGGCCATACCAACGGAAGGCCGGCGAGACATGCGCGAAGGTGATGTGGTAGCCGGTTTGCGCATACAGCCATTGCTTGATTTCCGCCTGGTACTGGGGCGCGCGATCGAGCGCCAGCTTGACCCCCAGCATCGCGAGCAGCACCAGCAGCAGGAGCCCCCCGAAACTGAACGCCAACACCTTGCCGAGCTTGCGAATGGTCATTTACATCAGGACGACGTCGTACTGATCCACGGTGTAGAGCGCTTCGGTCTGCAGCCGGATCGGTTTGCCTGTGACCAATTCCAGTTCACCGAGCGCGGAGGATTCTTCGTCAAGAAGGCGCTCGATGACGTCTTGATGCGCCAATACCATCAATTGCTGGCACTCGAACTGGCGCGCCTGCCGGACGATCTCGCGAAATATTTCATAGCAGACTGTTTCCACCGTTTTGACGAACCCCTTTCCCTCGCACGTAGGACAAGAGCGGCACAACAGATGTTCCAGGCTCTCCCGCGTGCGTTTGCGCGTCATCTCGACCAGTCCCAAGGGCGACACCGAGGAAATGTTGGTCTTGACGTGATCCTCATTCAACGCACGTTCCAGGGCTTGGATGACCTGGCGGCGGTGTTCAGGCTCCTCCATGTCGATGAAATCGATGATGATGATGCCGCCCAGATTGCGCAGGCGCAGTTGCCGCGCGATGGTGACCGCCGCCTCCAAGTTGGTGCGAAAGATGGTTTCCTCGAGATTGCGGTGGCCCACGAAGGCGCCGGTGTTGACGTCGATGGTGGTCATCGCCTCGGTTTGATCGATGATCAGGTGTCCACCGGACTTCAGCGGCACTTGTCGCTCCAGCGCCTTTTGGATTTCCTCTTCGACGTGATGCAGCTCGAATAGCGGCCGCGGCTCGGAATACAGATCGATGCGCGGCAATGCCTCCGGCATGAAAGCAGCCGCAAATTCCTGCATTTCCCGATGCGCGCTGGGCTGATCGATCAACACCCGGTCGACATCCGGGCGCATCAAGTCGCGCAGCACCCGCAAGTGCAGCGGCAGATCCGCATGCACCAGATTGCCAGGCTGGGTGCGCAAGCCCTTCTGGCGCACGAACTCCCAGAGCTTGCGCAAATAAATCATGTCGGCGCGCAAAGCTTCCGCCGCCGAGTCCTCCGCGGCGGTGCGCACGATGAACCCCGCGTTCTCCTGGGGCAGGGCGCCGGCTTCAACGGCGGATCGCAGCCGTTCGCGTTCGGTTTCCTTCTCGATGCGCGCCGAGACGCCCACGCCGCGGCCCTGCGGTATGTACACAAGATACCGTGAAGGCAAGGTAATGTAGGTGGTCAGGCGGGCGCCTTTGGTGCCGAGAGGGTCCTTCACGACCTGGACCAGGATCTCATTGCCTTCGGCGACCAGCGAGCGAATGTTTTCGGTTTGCGGCGCCTCGATGCCGGTACCGGCGTGACGCGGATCGAAAATGTCGGACGCATGCAGGAAAGCGGTGCGTTCCATGCCGATGTCGATGAATGCCGCTTGCATGCCGGGCAGTACCCGCGAGACTCGGCCCTTATAAATGTTGCTGATCAATCCGCGGCGGCTGGCGCGCTCCAGAAATACTTCCTGCAGAACGCCATTTTCCACGACCGCGGCGCGGGCCTCGTGCGTGCTGGCATTGATGAGAATATCCGTGCTCATCGCTGCCAACACGTTACGCCGGCGGCCTTGAGCAGCGCCGCGGTTTCGAACAGCGGCAATCCCATCACCCCGGAATAGCTGCCCTTCAGATCACTGATGAAGATGGCTGCGTATCCCTGGATGGCGTAGGCGCCGGCCTTGTCGGAGGGCTCTCCGGTTTCCCAGTAGGCGCGGGCTTCGCTGGGATCGATCGATCGAAACGTGACCGTGCTGTGGCTGACCACGAGATCGAGGCCCGCGGTGGTGCGCAAGGCGACGGCGGTCAGTACCTCGTGGGCGCGGCCGGACAGCTCGAGCAGCATTGCCATTGCATCGTTCAATCCCGCAGGTTTCCCTAGAATTCTTGTGTCCAGCACCACGGCGGTATCGGCCGCAAGGACCGGCGCCGTGCCTAAATCGCGGCTGCGCTCCCAACCCACCCTGGCCTTGGCCTGCGCCAATCTCGAGACGTAGGCCAAAGCGGACTCGCCCTGAAACGCAGTTTCGTCCAATTCGGCGCCGATCACCCGAAAAGTGACGCCGATTTGCCGCAGCAGCTCGCGCCGGCGCGGCGAACCTGAGGCCAGGTAGATGAAGCTGTCGGACTTCACGCGCGGTGGTAGGGATGACCGGCGGCTAAGCTCATGGCCCGGTAGATCTGTTCCGCGACCACCACCCTCACGAGTGCGTGCGGCAGCGTCAGGGGCGACAGCGACCAGGTTTGATCGGCCCTTTCGAGCACCGCCGGCGCGAGCCCGTCGGGACCGCCGATGAGGAGCGCCAACGGCCGCGCATCCCGCAAGCGCTCGGCCAACCAAGCGCTTAAAGTCTCGGTGCTCATGGGTTTGCCCGCGATCTCCAGTGCGACCACATAGTCATCCTTGCCGATGGCCGCCAGCATGTCCGCCCCTTCGCGCTGTACGGCGCGCTGCGGGTTCTCGCCGGCGCTGCGCGTTGCCACGGAAATTTCGTGAAGCTCCAAAACCAGCGGGGTGCGCAGCCGCTTCTGATATTCGGCGAATCCGCTGTTGACCCAGTCGGGAAGACGCGTACCGGCAGCGATCAACCGGCACTTCATGGCCGAATCAGGCGCGCGCGGCGCGCTTCGTAACGGTCATGTCCCACAGCTTCTCCAGCCCATAGAATTCGCGGACACGCGGCAACATGACGTGGACGATCATTTCATTCAAGTCGATGAGAACCCAATCGCCGTCCTGCTGACCCTCGACGCCGTGCGGCCGGAAACCCGCTTCCTTGGCCTTTTCGACCACGCGCTGCGCAACCGAGCGTACGTGACGATCGGACGTACCGCTCGCGATCACCATGAAATCGGCGATATCGGTCAGGCCTCGAACGTCCAGAAACTTCACTTCGAGAGCCTTCATATCGTCGAGGGCAGCGAGTATCACGGTTTTGAGAGAAGGTGCTTTGGGCGTGCGCACCGCTTTGGGAGGGGCGACAGCTTTCTTGCCGTCTCGAATCTTGCGGGTCGGGGTCTTTTGCTTTGCTGGCACTACGTGGTCCGGTTCCTGGAATAACAATGGGTGTCTAAGATCAGTTTACGCACTGGATCGGGCATGAGGAAGCGCGGATCACGGCCCATCCCGATGAGCTGTCTGACCTCGGTGGAGGAAATCTCCAGCTGGGTGACGGCGTGGATGAAGATGCAGCCCGCCCGCGATTCATGCAAATCGTTGATGCGGCCCGTGCCCCGATCCACCAGCAGCTCCCCGAGCGGCCCCATGCCCGGCGCGCGCCATCCGGGACGGTGGGCCACCACCAAATGCGCCAGCTGCAGCAGTTCCTGCCACTGATGCCACTTCGGCAGGCTTAAAAAAGCATCCATGCCGACGATCAGGCAGAGGCTCCGGTCTGGATACTCGTGGCGCAGTTCGGCCAAGGTTTCCACCGAATAGGAGGGCCCTTCCTTACGGACCTCGCGATCGTCGACGACAAACCCTGGCTGGCCCGCCACCGCCAATTGCACCATTTCCAGACGCAGTTTGGCATCGGCGATGGGTTGATCGCGGTGCGGCGGATTGCCCGCCGGGAGAAAGCGGATTTCCTTGAGGCGCAGAGCCTGCTGTAGCTCGAACGCCGTTCGCAGGTGGGCATAGTGAATCGGGTCGAACGTGCCGCCAAAAATGCCCATTGGGTTCATGGGGTCACCCTGCCTCAAATCCCGCTGGCTTGCAAAGCGCCGGCGAACGCCCCGGTGAGCCCGGTGAGCGCGCTCCACGGGTCGCCCGCAGACAGTCCTTTGATGACGCGGTCGGTATGGCTGGCCTGTAGCAACAGGGGGGCCAGGGGCAGCTTCTTCAACCGCGCCAGCGCGCGCCCCGATGGGTTCGCCGCCAGGTTCCAGCCGCTGCCCCGCACTGCTCCGCCCGGCGCGCCCCGCAAACGGTCGCGTTCACGTGCCTGCCACATTCCCCGCAACTCCCGTACCAACGCCCACAAAATCAGCGTGGGTTCGACTCCCTCGCTCTTCAGCCCGAGCAGCACGCGCAGCGCGCGGGCCGCGTCGCCGGCCGCGGCCGCTTCCGCCAGTTGGAACACATCGTAGCGTGCGCTGTCGCCGACCGATTGCAATACCAGCGGGGCGCCGATGGGCTCGCCGTTTGCCAGCAGCCCAAGTTTCTCGAGCTCCTGCTGCGCGGCCAGCAAGTTGCCTTCGACCCGATCGACGATCAGCTGCGAAGCCTCGGCATCGATTTCGAGGTGCAGCGCTTTTGCCCTGGCGCGTAGCCAGCCCGTCAGCGCAGCCGCTTCGACCGGGAAGATCGGCACCCACGCACCGTGCTTTTCGATCGCCTGTACCCAGGGAGCATCGCTGACTTTCCTGTCGAGCTTGTCGGTAATGATGAGGTAGGTCAGGTCGGGCGCCGACTGCGCCGCCAGTTCCGCCAGCAACGCGGCGCCCTTGTCCGGTTTTCCGCTCGGCATGCGCAGTTCAAACAGTCGCCGCTGCGCGAACAAGGACAGCGATTGGCTGGCCAGACGCAGCTCATCCCAGTTGAAACTGCGGTCGATGAAGAACACTTGCCGGTCCGCTCCGGCGGCGCGCGCGGCGGCACGAATGGCATCGGCGGCTTCCGCGACCAGCAGAGGCTCATCGCCGGAGACCAAGTAAATTCCGGCCAAACCTCGGGCCAATGCCGCGGACAACTGTTCGGCGCGTATACGCAATTAATTCCGCGCCCGGATTGATCGCACCAAGTGCGGACGGTTAATAATCGAAGGTGGCGCGCGCAGCCGCATATTCGCCCTCCAGACGCGCCACCAACCCTTCCACACTCTCGACCTCGTGAATGCCGCTGACGCTTTGGCCGGCGCTCCAAATATCGCGCCACGCCTTGGCCGCCGTATTGCCGCCGGTTCCGAAATTCATTTTGGTCTTGTCCGCCTCGGGCAGATGATCGGGATCGAGACCGGCGCGTGCAACACTGCCGCGCAGATAATTGCCGTTCACGCCGCTGAACAAGGACGTGTAGACGATGTCCTCGGCCGCGCTGTCGATGAGCATTTGCTTGTACTCGGGCGGCGCGTTGCCCTCCTCGGTCGCAATGAATCGCGTTCCCAGATACGCCAGATCCGCGCCCAAGGCTCGAGTCGCCAGCACATCGGCGCCGCTGCTCATGGCGCCGGACAGGATGATGGCGCCCGGATAGACCTCGCGAATTTGCTTCACCAGGGCAAACGGGCTCAGCAATCCTGCATGGCCGCCGGCACCCGCGCATACCGCAATGATCCCATCGACGCCCTGCGCGGCCGCCTTTTCCGCATGACGCAGATTGATGACGTCATGAAACACGATGCCGCCGTAGCCATGCACCGCGGCCACGACTTCGGCGGGCGGCCGCAAGCTGGTAATGATGATGGGAACTTTGTGTTTCACACACAGCCCAACATCCTCTTCCAAGCGATTGTTGCTGCTGTGCACGATCTGATTGACCGCGAAGGGCGCGACCTTCCGTTGGGGGTTGAGCCGTTGGAACGCCGCCAGCTCTTCCGTTATCTGCGCCAGCCAATCGTCGAGTTGCGAGGCGGGCCTCGCGTTCAGCGCCGGGAATGACCCCACGATACCGGCCTTGCATTGCGCCAAGACCAATTGGGGAGTGGAGACGATGAACATCGGAGCGCCGATGACAGGCAAGCGCAGATGACCGCGCAGAATCTCAGGAATTGGCATTGATTTTAGACTTCAGCAACTTTAAGGCTTCAGGGTGGCCGCTCTGGCATTATGGCGCACTCCGGCGAACAACAGCAGATAGGATAATAAATTGAAACACCTGGCATTGACCTTGGTACTGGCAGCGGCCGCCTTCCCTTTGACTGCGCTTGCCGATCAGCCGCCCCTGATCGACCGCAATCTCTTTTATGGTGAGGTCACCATCGCCGGCGCACAGATCTCTCCGGACGGGCGCTATCTTTCGTTCCTGAAACCCTACAAAGGAACCCGAAATATTTGGGTGAAGGCCGCCGATGAACCGTTCAGCGCCGCACGACCCGTGAGCGCCGAAGCAACTCGCCCCATCCGCAGCTATTTCTGGAGCCATGATTCCAAGTACATCCTGTACGCGCAGGACTCCGGCGGCGATGAAAATTTCAATGTGTACGCGATCGATCCGACGCTGCCGGCGGACGCGAAGACCGGCGTCCCGCCGACTCGCGCGCTCACGAATTTAAAGGGAGTGCGCACCGAGATCTTTGCGTTGCCCAAGGCGAAGCCGGACGTACTCTATATCGGACTGAATGACCGCGACCGCAAGTGGCACGATTTGTACGAGCTCAGCATCTCGAGCGGTGCGAAAAAACTCGTGCGCAAGAATACCGATGAGATCGCGAGCTGGCAGTTCGACGACTCGGGTACATTGCGCCTCGCGGTGAGAACCACCAAGAACGGCGACACCGAAACTTTGCGGGTCGATGCCGACGGCTTCAAGCCCCTCTACAGCTGCAGCGTGCTGGAAAATTGCGCCGCGTTCGATTTCGACGCCGGCGGCAAAAACGTCTACTTCGCCACGAACAAAGGCGCGTTGGATCTGACCGAATTGGAAATGATGGACCTCGCCTCGGGCGCCACCACCAAGGTCGAGGGCGATCCGGACAAGCGCGTCGACCTGTACAACGTCGAGATTTCGCAGCTCGATCACCGTATTCTTTTTACCGAATACGAAGATGACATGTTGCGGCGCTACTTCAAGGATCGGCCGTTCGAGGCCGACTATCGCTGGTTGCAGTCGAAGCTGCCGGGGCTGGAAATCAGTTTCGGCGCCCGCTCAAACGATGAGAATATCTGGATCGTCAGTGCCCACAGCGATACCGAACCGGGGATCGTTTATGTGTGGAACCGCAAGGCCAAGACCCTGGCACAACAGTACCGCGTGCGCGAGGAGATTCCGCGCGACGCCCTGGCACAGCGCAAGCCCTACCACTACAAGTCCTCCGACGGCCTCGACATTCCGGCCTACTTGACCTTGCCGAAAGGATTGCCGGCGAAAAACCTGCCGCTCGTGGTGTATCCGCACGGCGGGCCTTGGGCCCGGGATTCATTCGGCTACGACACGAATGCGCAATTTCTCGCCAACCGCGGCTACGCGGTGCTGCAGCCGAATTTCCGCGCCTCCACCGGCTTCGGCAAGAAATTCCTCAACGCCGGCAACGGCGAGTGGGGCCGGAAAATGCAGGATGACATTACCTGGGGGGTCAAATCACTCGTGGCTTCCGGGGTGGTCGATCCGAAGCGGGTCGGTATTTCCGGCGGTTCCTACGGCGGTTATGCCACGCTCGCCGGCGTCGCATTCACGCCGACGGTTTACGCCGCCGCGGTCGCTTATGTCGCCCCCTCCAATCTGATTACCCTGCTCGATGCCATTCCCCCGTATTGGGAAGCCGGCCGCAAGCAAATGTATACGCGCATGGGCGATCCCACCACGCCGCAAGGCAAGGCGCTGCTGGTGGCCGAGTCGCCGCTGACACAGGCCAAGGCAATCGTGACGCCATTGTTGGTGGTACAGGGAAAGAACGATCCGCGCGTCAATGTCAGGGAGAGCGATCAGATCGTTGCAGCGGTCCGCGACAACGGCAAGCCGGTCAAATACCTCGTGGCGCCGGATGAGGGCCACGGCTTCGCACGGCCTATCAATACCTTGGCGTACGTGACGGCGATGGAAGAATTCTTCGCGCAATATCTCGGCGGCCGCAGCCAGAAAGAGGTGCCCGCCGATGTGGCGGCCAAGCTCAAGGACATCACGGTCGATCCGAAGACAGTAAGCGGCGCTGTCAGCTTGAAGGGCGCGTTGGCCCCGGGCGCGGCCGGTGCGGCGGGCGCGGCGAAGTAACCGTGCGGCCTTAAGCCCGTCGGCGCGGCCTTAACCGCGTCGACCCGACCTTAAGTGCGTCGGCCGATTTTCGCGATCGGCACGTTGATTTCGGAAGGCGACTGCGGTGCGGACGAAGATTCCGTGCCGCAGCTGTCGCAACCGCCGCACGCCGCTTGAGCCTTGCCGGATGCCGCGGCGAGCCGTTGCGCAACGCCGGCCAGTTTCAGGAATGACGGCGCCGCGGCGAGAATCAGGCTCAAGTGCCCCAGAATCCGTTTGCGCAACGCGCGCGGTCCGAGCTTGACGAGGGCGTAGCCCAGGCTGGCCAGGAGCACGGCGGTGACGAGAACATTATCGAGAACGGCGTTCATGAGTACGCGAGTGTCAGCTGAGTGCGGTGGCGATGCGAAACGTGATCCATGATCCTACGTACGCCATCGCAAATAAATAGGCCGCCATGATGATGGGGTAGCGCCAGGAGTTGGTCTCGCGCTTAACCGTGGCCAAGGTCGAAAGGCACTGCGGCGCGAATACGTACCACGCGAGCAGCGATAGCGCCGTTGGCAGACTCCAAGACTGCGTGATCAGCGGCGTCAATGCGCTGCTGACATCGTTACCGGTCGCCGACAGGGCGTAGACGGTGCCCAAGGCGCCGACAGCGACCTCGCGGGCCGCCAGACCCGGCACGAGTGCGATGGATATCTGCCAGTTGAATCCGATGGGCTTGAACAGCACCGCCAGCCACGCGCCCAAATGTCCCGCGATACTGTACTGAATGGCCGGGCCGGTCGCTCCGGGTGGCGGCGCGGGAAAGGAACTCAAGGCCCAGAGTATGACCATCAGCGCAAGAATGATGGTGCCGACGCGGCTCATGAATATTTCAACGCGCTGCCACAGGCCAATGGCTAAATTGCGCAAATTTGGCCAGTGATATGCCGGTAGCTCGAGCATCAGCGCTTGAAAGCCCCCGCGCTTGCCAGTGCGTTTGAGCACGAACGCCACCGCCATCGCACTGACCACGCCGATGACGTACAGCGCGAACAGCACCACGCCCTGCAATTCCAGGCCGCCCCAGATGGTGCGCCGTGGAATGAAGGCGCCGATGATCAATGCGTAGACCGGCAGGCGCGCGGAACAGGTCATCAGCGGCGCAATCATGATGGTGGCCAGGCGATCGCGGGGATTTTGGATGGTGCGCGTCGCCATGATCCCGGGGATGGCGCAGGCAAAGCTCGACAGCAACGGAATGAAGGCGCGGCCCGACAAGCCGACGCTGCCCATGACGCGATCGAGCAGGAATGCGGCACGCGGCAAGTAGCCCGAATCCTCGAGCACCAGAATAAAAAAGAACAGGATGATGATTTGCGGCAAAAACACCAGCACGCTGCCGACCCCGGCCAGCACGCCGTTGATGAGCAAATCCTTGATCAGGCTGCTGGGCAGTACCGATCCCAGCCAATTGCCGAATAGGGCGATGCCGTTTTTGATCTCGTCCATGGGCACCTGCGCCCAGGCAAACACCGCTTGAAATACCAGGAACAGGATCACCGCGAGAATTACCGGCCCGAGCACCGGATGCAGCACCAACGCATCGAGCCGATCGCTCAAGGTCACGCCATCGAGCCGGTCGGCGCCGACCACACCCAAGATTCTGCGCACCTCCGCTTGATCTTGCTCGATGTCCATTCTGCTCAAGGGTTGCCAGGACGCGGCAGACGCCGTGCGTTCGGGCATGACGGTTGAATCAAGCACCTTGATCAGGGCTTTGACGCCTGTGGTTTTGACGCCGACGGTCTCTACCACCGGCACGCCCAATTCGACCGCGAGACGATCGGCATCGATGACAATGCCCTTGCGGCGCGCAATGTCGGTCATGTTGAGCGCCACGACCATGGGCAGCCCCAGGCGCTTCAAGCTCAATACCAAGCGCAGATTCTGGCGCAGGTTGGTCGCGTCGGTCACGCAGACGACAAAATCGGGGGCGGTCTCCCCGGCGCGGCGCCCCAGCAGCACATCGGCCGTCACCTGTTCATCAGGGGTCAACGGATCCAGGCTGTAGGCGCCCGGCAAATCCAGGATACGAATTCGTGCGCCCGACGGCGTGAGCAGCGAGCCTTCTTTGCGTTCGACGGTGACGCCGGCGTAATTGGCGACTTTCTGCCGGCTGCCGGTCAGAATATTGAACAGGGCTGTTTTGCCGCAGTTGGGATTTCCAACCAAGGCGATCAGAGGACTGGGAGCGCTGCTCGCGACGTCCATGGAGACTTAAGGCAGCTGCGGCTGCTCCGGACGTACGCGGATACAGGCGGCCTCGAAAAGTCGCAAGGCGAAGGTGCCGGTTCCAATGCGCACGGCGATCGGCGCACGCGCCAACAGCCCCCGGGCGACGATGCGGACTGCCTCACCGGGCAGAAACCCTAATTCAGCCAGGCGCCGGCCCACCTCGGCGGGTGCCTTCGAATCGGCCCCGGATACGGAAACCACGCGCGCGGAGGCTCCCGGCGCCAGTTCCGCGAGCGGAATATCGGCGCTAACCGAAGTCGCAAGGGCCAAGGGGAGTGCATCTAGCATAAACGCGATTCTATATGAGAATCGTTCCCATTACTATTACGGGATCACATTCCTGTCTTTCACCCAAGACGGTTCCTGATAGTCTTGAGTGTCCTAAGAATCATCGGAGGCGTATGAAATGCCTACGCTTTTTGAGAAGATCATCGCTGGCGAGCTGCCGGCGACCGTACTCTACCGCGACCCGCGCGTGATTGCGTTTTTGGACATCCGCCCTGCGGCGCCGGTGCATATACTCATTGTCCCGAATAAACCCATACCCACAGCCAATGATATTGCCGACGAGGATGAAGCGCTGATCGGCCACATGTTCATCGTGGCGCGCGATCTTGCACGACAGCAAGGCATCGCCGAGAGCGGCTATCGGCTGATCATCAATTGCAATGCGCATGGCGGCCAGGAGGTGTATCACTTGCATGTGCATCTTTTGGGTGGACGGCCGCTTGGGCCGATGGTGGCGCGAGCTTAGATGCGAAAATAAAGAGGATCAGTGATGAAGAAGAAAAAGGCCGTGCGCGCCAATTCACGCGCCTCCCTGAAGGCGGCGGCTAAAAGGCCGTCGGTCAGCGCCGCCAAATCCACGCGCGCCATGAAAGCGCGGGAGATTTCTCGCCCCAGTCCGCGCAGCGTACCGCGCCGCGAACTGTACCCGGCGCTCGAGCCGTATCGGCACGGCTACCTGCGCGTCTCGGACATTCACGAGATTTACTACGAAGAAAGCGGCAATCCCTTGGGCAAGCCGGCGGTTTTTCTGCACGGCGGTCCTGGCGCCGGATCGGACAAACGCGCGCGGCAGTTCTTCGACCCGCGCCACTATCGCATCGTGGTGTTCGATCAGCGCGGCTGCGGACGCAGCCGTCCGAGTGCCAGCCTCATCGAGAACACGACCTGGCACTTGGTCGCCGACATCGAGCGCTTGCGCAAACACTTGAACATCGAGCGCTGGCTGGTGTTCGGCGGTTCTTGGGGCAGCACGTTGGCGCTCGCATACGCGGAGGCGCATCCGGAGCGCGTCAGTGAAATCGTATTGCGCGGAATTTTTCTGCTGCGCTATGCGGAAATTCGCTGGTTTTATCAGCACGGCGCCTCGGAAGTTTTCCCGGACGCCTGGGAGGCCTATCGTGACGCCATCCCGCTCGATGAGCGCGACGACTACTTGAGCGCGTACCACAAGCGCCTGACGGGTACGGATCAGCGCGTCGCCTTGAGCGCCGCCCGCGCCTGGTCGGTGTGGGAGGCAGCCTGCAGCTTTCTGCTCAGCAACGTCGATAACATCAAGAAATGGGGCGAAGACCAATTTGCGCTGTCGGTCGCGCGCATCGAATGCCATTATTTCGTGAATCGCGGTTTCTTGCGCAGCGAGAGTCAACTGATCGACGATGTGCCGCGCATTCGAAATATTCCAACCACCATCGTGCAGGGCCGCTATGACGTTGTTTGCCCGGCGACCAGTGCCTGGGATTTGCACCGTGCCTGGCCGGAGGCGGACCTGCGCATTGTGCCCGACGCGGGCCACTCCGCCTTTGAACCGGGCAATACCCACGAGCTGGTGCTCGCAACCGATCGATACCGCAGCCGCTAATAAGTAACGCGAAGGGGTGACAAGTGTCTGAACTGGCTTACATTGGCTTGGCGCGCGCCACCGACGCGCGCGAAATTGCGGAAATGTCGCGCGATCTCATCGAACAGGGATTGACCTGGTCATGGACGCCGGCACGCGTGCAGCATTTTATTTCCGGTCCGGAATCCTCCGTCGTGGTCGCGCGCCGCGAACAGCGGATTGCGGCGTTCGCGATCATGCATTTCGGCGACGACGTTGCGCATTTGAATTTGCTCGCGGTCGCGCCGGAACATCGCCGCCAGGGCTTGGGATCGCAGCTCATGGACTGGCTCATCCGGACCGCGGTGGAAGCCGGTGTATTTCGCATCAATCTCGAATTGCGCACGCAGAACGACGCGGCCCGAATCTTTTACGGGCGCCTTGGGTTTGACCAACTTGGCGTGGTGCAAGGCTATTATCAAGGCCGCGAGGCGGCATTGCGCATGTCGCGGCACCTGGCAAAAACTTAAAATTCAAGTCGCAGAACGCGCCGTCCCATCCCTGAGATCGCCGTCTGGATCGGCCGCTCGAGCGGCCCGTTTGGCGGGGTGCAGCGGGAACACCACCGTCACCCGGCAACCGCGCCCCGGGCCCGTGTCCACCGTCATTTCTCCCGCGGCGTCCCGCACCCGGTCGGCGACACTCCATAAGCCGAACCCGTGCGCACGGGGCTCGAACAGGCTCAGCTGCCATTCAAATCCCGAGCCACGGTCCTCCACGACGACGCGCAACTCATCCGGGCTGCGCGTTACGCTGACCGAGGCGAACTGCACGCCGGAGTGCTTGACGACGTTGCGCAGCAATTCACGGATGACCTTGAAGACCAGCACTCGCAAATCGATGCCGATGGCTGCATCCTCGGCGGCCACATTCAGCTCGACCTGCAGATTGTCTTTGCTGCGCATATAGACGCTGAGCCACTTGAGCGCCGGCTCCAACCCCAATTCATACAATCCCGGCGGACTCAAATCGGCGATCACGCGCTGCGCGATTGCCTGCACTTCACGCACGGTGTTGGTCGCTTCGCTGAGCAACAGCCGGATCTCAGGCGGCGAACGCGCCACCAGTGCGTCCAGCGTCATCGACAATCCAATCAACTGCTGGCCGATGCCATCGTGTAGATCAACCGCGGTGGCGCGCCGCGCGCGCTCTTCTGCGCCCACCAATTCGCGCGCATAGAGCTTCAGGCGATCTTGGTTCTGGCGCAGCCGTTCGTTCAGATTGACCAGTTCGGTGACATCCTGGGCGACGCCCCACAGGCGCACCAAGTAACCCTGCTCGATCACGCCGCGAAATGCAGTGATGTAGGTGCGCGGCCGGGCGTTCACCGACACGGAGAACTGCAGCGCGTCCATCGAGTAACCCTGATGCGATGCCGCGCCCAAGTGCTGGATGAACATCGCAAACCAGGGCATGTCGGCGCGCCACTGGCGCGCATCGGCCTCGGACAGGCCCATGTCGCGGTTCATGCGCAAGTACGTCAGATTGCTCTCGGCGACGTAGGCGTGAGTCTGCAGCCACGCGATCTGATCGCCCACCGGCAGATGCGGGTCCAGCGGCGCGCCCAATTCGACACGCCACACGGCCTCGGAACTGTGTTCGATGAAATTGCGGTAGCGCTCCTCGCTGGCGCGCAATTGCTGATAGGCGTTTCTTTTCTCGAGCAGCACGACGGTGAGCAGGAAATTGATCACCGCCAGGGTCGCGAGATACAGCTGCACGGCGCCCACCCGGACGAAGGGATTCGGGTCGCCCGCGAAAGGTCCCAACCCGCGGCTCGCGAAGTAAGACACCAACAACGCGGTCGCCGCGACGAGCATGGTCGACCAGCGCGGCGGCATGCGAAATGCCGCGACCACGACAAAGGCCAGCAGCACGAAGGGCATGTCAAGGATCGTGGTGACCCCGCCCGGCGGCGCGGAAAACACCCAACTGGTCATGGCCAGCATCGCGAATCCGATCAGCATCATTTCGACGGCCGGCCCCGCCGGCGCCGAATGCTGGCGGGCATGCACGCGCACTGCCCAACCCATGACGATCGGCGCGATGCACAAGGATCCCAGCCAATTGCCGGCCCACCAGATCTGACATTCGCGCACATAGTCAGGACCGCCGAATGTCTGGGTCGTGCCATAGGCGCCCACCAGCGCGCTCGCCGCGGCGCCGACGGCAACCGAGGCGATGAACAACAGCACGTTGCGCATCCGCGGAACTCTTGGGGTGTCGATGAGCCGCGAGGCAACGAATGCGCCGACCATGCCGTCGATCGAGTTGGCAACGGCATACGGCACGTACGTGGCGAGGCGAAAGTGGTCGGACTGAATGGCGCCGGCCGACAGTTCGATTGTCAGCTGGATCCCTAAGATCCAAATCCAATTGCGGCGCGGCGAAAGCCACAAGGCCATGAACAGCAGGCCCGCGGCCGGCCATATGATGGTCAGCGCCTCGGTGTTCTCGTGCAGCCTCAGGCCCAGCACCACGAGCAGCAAGTAGAGGGCGGCAAAGACGGCGAGAGACCGGGCGCCTTTCGCAATTCCGTCGCGCGTGAAATCCCATTCAAGCCCTGCTGGCCGGTTTGCGGGCGCGGTCGGCGTCGGCACTTTTTCAAGACCTCCCTGTTGGGAGATGATTGTGCGCCAGTTTGTTGCGATACTGCAAAGGATCCATGGCTGCCGAAAACACCACGCGCATCTTCGGTACCACTCAACGGCTCGTTGCGAGCATCGGGCAGGGAACCTGGAAAATCGAAGGCTCGGCTGCCGCCGATGTCATCGCTGCGTTGCGCCGCGGCCTCGACCTGGGTCTGACGCATATCGATACGGCGGAGATGTACGGTTCGGGCGCGTCGGAAAGAATCATCGGCAAAGCGATCGAGGGGCGGCGCGACGAGGTGTTCTTGGTGTCCAAGGTGCTGCCCAATCATGCATCGATAAAGGGCACCCTCGCTGCCTGCGATAAATCACTGGCGCATCTGCGCACCGACCGGCTGGACTGCTTCTTGCTTCATTGGCGCGGAAGCGTGCCGTTGGAAGACACCATTGCCGCATTCGAGACACTGGTGCGCCAGGGCAAAATCCTGGCGTGGGGTGTGAGCAATTTTGACGTGCAGGATTTGGCCGAGGTGGCCGCAATCGCCGGTCCCGGTCATCCGGCGTGCAATCAAGTTCTCTATCACCTGAAGGAGCGCGCGATTGAGCATGCCGTGCTGCCCTGGTGCGCCCAGCATGGGACCGCCGTGGTTGCCTACACGCCTTTCGGCCAGTCGCCGGGAATCTTCGCAGGCGAATCGAAGGCCGCCAAAGTGCTGCGTGAAATTGCCGATTCCCATGGCGCCACGCCCCGTCAGGTGGCGCTGCGCTTTTTGTTGCGCCGGCCCGAAGTCTTTGTCATTCCCAAGGCCTCGGATATTGCGCACGTGACGGAGAACGCCGGAACATACAATGTGGAGCTCACCGACTCCGACATGGCGAAGATCGATGCGGCGTTTCCGCTGGGCAGAGCGTCACGCGGATTGCCAATGATTTAGCAGGTCGGGGTGTGATATTGACCGGCGGGTCTAGTGCTTGCCAGGGAGCGTGAGAAGAATCTAGGCCCGAAGGCAGAAGGCCCTAGATTCTTCTCACGCTCCCTGGCGAGAACTCGAGCCGGTCATTATCACGCCGCCGACGCTACTGGCCGGTGACGACCGACACGCGATTTTTCGGCCTGCGCGTGCGCATGACGCCACTCGACCGACGGTAACCATTCAAAACGTGCCCTCCAGCACTTGTGTGATTGAGCGTCGCGCGTGAACGGCCTGGGGGCATGGGAAGCGTCGAGGTCCTGCTCTTCCGGACCTCGACGCTTCCCATCCCCCCAGGCCCACGCGCGAGCCGCTCAATCTCACAGTGCCGGGGACTAGCGCAAGATCTGCCGCCCCACCGCGTCAATGCTCGAAGTACCGGTCAATGCCA
>Ga0210388_10000422_pt1 | contig 35226 bp, 32 predicted proteins | sample IncBWC19OmetaG_FD_155485 | JGI IMG/M metagenome (GOLD analysis project Ga0210388, IMG submission 155485) | Forest soil microbial communities from Barre Woods Harvard Forest LTER site, Petersham, Massachusetts, United States - Inc-BW-C-19-O ...
GGACAGGGTCGTGACGATGAGTATCGTGTTGGGGCTGGTGGTCGAGGCAGTCGTGATGTTGATGTTGTTCGTCGCTCCCACCGTGGCGACCGGAGCGAATGTCGCGATCGCCGTCGGTGGAGGACAGGTGGGGCTCGCCGTTGGGCTGGCCGTCGCGGTGGACAATGCGGTGAGGCTGGGCGTGGCAGTGTTGGTAGGGATAGGCGTCGCCGTCGAACTAGACGTCGCGCTAGGCAAAACCGTATCCGTTTGCGTGGACGTAGGGCTCATTGTCGCGCTGGAGGTGGCGGTATCCGTAGGCGTTGTGGACGGTGTGATCGAAGGAGTGAAGGTCCCCGTCCGGCTGGGAGTATTGGTCCCGGTCGCAGTACCGGTCGGCGACGGCGTGAGCGTGCTTGTCTGGCTGGGAGTGTCGGTCCCGGTTCCGGTATCGGTCGGAGATGGGGTGAGAGTCTTCGTGGGGCTAGGGGTGTTGGTCCAGGTCCTGGTGTCGGTCTGCGTCGGGGTATCGGTCTTCGTCCGGCTTGGAGTGGCGGTCCTGGTGTCGGTACGGGTGGGAGAAGGCGTGCGGGTGCTCGTCGGGCTTGGCGTGGCGGTCCTGGTGTCGGTGGCGGTAGGACTCGCGCTGGCCGTGTCCGACAAAGTGCCGCTTGGGCTGGCGGTCATAGTCGAACTGGGGGTGGCCGACGAGGTCACGCTCTGGCTGGGAGTGATGCTGCTGGTCGCGGTCGTGCTGGGGCTGGGAGTGAGACTATTGGTCGCGCTGGGGCTGTCCGACGAGGTCACGTTCGGGCTGCATGTGAAACTGGGGGTACTTGTTGGGGCGCAATTCGCAGGAAACAGTTCAATAAGTTGCTGGAGGACGGACCCGTATGTGGCCCCAATAACGGACTGGTACGTGTATTGGTTCGTGGCGGTAAAGGTCCCCGTGCCCACCACGCGGTCCGCAATGCCTTGCATGGTTTCGGCGCTCGTTTCAACCGTGGGCGGATAATATTGATTGTAGTTGCTGTCCACGGATACGCTTTCCTCCGGCCACATGCCGAAATTGAACAGTAGTAGGCTTTGGGGTGTGCCGGCAGTCAGAGTGGTCGTCAAGCCGCCGCTCGTTATCGCCGCCGCGGAGGAGGCTACGGCGCCAAAGGGCGTGGTTTGGTTCACGCCGTCATATTCAATGGCCGTCGCGACGTTGGAGTTGGATTTGGAGCCGCCGTCGCCCAGGTAACTGACGACGATAGTCCCGGAGGTGTTCGAAGGAGGTTCCAGAAGATACCAGGCTTCCAGTTCCTCGCCGTTGGTCGGCCCGCTGGTGGTATTTGTGAACGTCGTCACAGCCTCGGGTACCGGGGTAAACGCTTCGCTCAGCGAGGCCCCATAGTTCAGCGTCACGGACATCACGTTATTGTAGGGTGCTCCATCGGTTTGGTCCTCGGTGGACAGGGTCGTGACGATGAGTATCGTGTTGGGGCTGGTGGTCGAGGCAGTCGTGATGTTGATGTTGTTCGTCGCTCCCACCGTGGCGACCGGAGCGAATGTCGCGATCGCCGTCGGGATGATGCAACCTGAGGTCGGGATGCTGGTGGGCGTCAGTGTCTGGATCGGGCTCGCAGTCGCAGTCGCTGTCCAACTGGGAGTATCCGATACTGTAGCGCTTGGGCTGGCGGTGGGGCTGCCGGTCGCGGTGGCATCAGGGATTATTTCGAGAAACTGCTGCATGGTGGAGCAAATGGTGCCGGAATAAGTGCCGGTGAAGGAATAGGGCCCAACGGCCGTCGACGGCTCATCGGCAATGGAACTGGAAACGCCCGTGCCGCTGTTATTGATTTCGGCATCTTCTTGGGTAAAACCGGAACTCGAGCTCAGTCCCGTGAGCTCGTAGCCGCCGTAGTTGGCCAGTAGCATGCTGCCAGGTTGCGTCGTGGTGATTGTGGTGGTCAGGGACACCTCGGGGCTATTGGTGGTCGCCATGGCCCCCAAGGGGGTCACTTGATTCACGCCGGCGTATTCGATAGCGGAGATATTGTTGGCGTTTGAGCCGGTCCACTGAACCTGGATGCTGCCGGCGCCGGAGTTGGGCCCGACCAGGTACCAAGTCTCGAGGTCCATACCGATGCTGCAGGCGGTGTATTGGGCCGTCGGCGTCACCAAAACAAAGGACTGTTGGTTGCTTGCCTGCGTCCAGGTGATGGACGACACAATGTTGTATCCTGGGTCGTCGGATCCAATCACGCTGACTACCAAAAGCCTGTCGTTTCCGTTGCCCACGGTATAAGCCAAAGTATTGGTCGCGGCCTCGACAGCTTGCCCAGTTGCAGGCGAATCAATCGTGATGGCAGCCCATGCGACTGTAGGAAGGATTCCAAACAAGGTCGAGAAAACAATGTATTTGATCACAGACCTTAGATATTTTTTTAGGGCTGTCACTAAAATTCCCCCGAAAATAATTCCATAGAATGGACATATGTAAATTGATATTTATTATTTTTATCCAAGGAATGATAAAAAACGAAACCTCGAAATACAATTAAAAACACATATTAATATTTTTTAATCCCTTCAAATTCGTACTTTGTACATAAAAATGATCGGCTGACGGAATGACACGATCGAGATCGCTTCCTTCTATGCCTTGGATGCGTCAGCGACGCGACATCTCCGCCATCAAATCCTGGTACAGCTTCACCAAATAGTCGGCGTAGGATTCGACGCTGAAGCGATCGGCCACCGCTATGCTGGCCCGCTTGAGGTCCTTCCGCAGCTCCGCGTCGCCGAAGAAACGCCCAACTTCCGCGGCGTAGGATGGCGGGTCGGACGCCTTCAGGTAGTTCTCCGCCCCGTACAGGGCCGGATATTCGACGTTGTCCTTCAGCAGCATCGGTATCCCGCAGGCCATGGCCTCGTTGATGGCCAGGGCGCAGTTCTCCTGCCAGCTGGGGAAGAAAAAGAGGTCCGCGGCGCTGTAGAGGGCGGGCATGGCGTCGAGGTTCACGGTGCCGGGGAATTTGACGTTGGGCGCGGCGCCGTGGATTTTCGCGTCCAGGGCCTTGACCGAGTCGGTCAGGGAGCCGAAGGGCCGGCCGCCGAACCAGAAGAATTTCACGTCCGGCCGGAGCGCGGCCGTGTCGATGAACTCGGCCACGCCCTTGCGGGGCTGGACCTGGCCAACGCCCAGGGCCACCTGGTCGGTTTCGGACAGTCCCAGGATGCGGCGGCCCTCCGCCCGCAGGGCCGGGTCGGGGTGGAAGCGGCGGCCGTTGACCGGGTTGGTCAGCACCTCCACGCGGGTGCTCACCCCTATGCGTTCCAGGTCGCTTTTGACGTGCGGGGCCACGGCCAGGACCACTTCCGCGGAGTTGTATGCGAATTTCAGATAAAACTCCGCAAGGGGCATCCACAGCCGCCAGCCGACCAGGGAGCCCTTGAAGCTGTCCGGGATCACGTGGGCCGTCATCACCCTGCGGCCGCGGTATTGGTGGCGGCGGGTCCAATAGGCCGGACCGAAGGTGTGGGCGTGCAGAATGTCGGCCTTCTCCTTGCTGTTGACCAGGATCTCCACCTCGGGCCGCAGCTTCAAGGCTTCGATCATGTCCACGAAGGCGGTGTGCACGCCCTGGGCCTCAAAACCGCCGGATTCGGAAACTACGTTGACGCGGATGGGGGGCATGGGGTCAGGGCACCAGCACGATTTTGCCGATTTTCTTGTTTTTCATCACGGCCTCGTGCGCGCGCGGGGCGTCGGACAGGGGCATTTGCTCGGCGATGATGGGCCGCAGCGTCCCGTTCTCGAGGCCGGCATGCAGGTGCGCGTGGATGGCTTTGCGGTCCCCGGGGGAGGCGTTGAAAAGGGTCAGGCCGCGGATGTCGGCGTTGCGGCCCATGGTGGAGCGGGGGTCGATTTCCACCCGCCCCCGGCTGCCGATGACGATGACCCGGCCGCGCAGGGACAGTGCGTTCAGGTCCTTGTCCAAGTTCACGTTGGCCAGCATCTCCAGGATGATGTCGAGCCCTTTGCCCCCGGTGGCGGCCACGATCTTGTCGAGATAGCCCGATTCGGAGTGGTCGAAGGCCCCGTGGGCGCCCTCCTTCAGCAGGACCTTCCTGCCCTCCTCGGTTGAGGCCGTGCCGAACACGGTCAGACCGGCTGCCCGCGCCAATTGCACGGCGCCTATGCCGACGCCGCCGCTGGCGCCGTGCACCAGCACCGTCTCCCCGGCCTGGGCCTGGCCCCGCTGGAAGAGGCTGTAATGGGCCGTGGCATAGGGCACGCCCAAGGCGGCGCCTTGGGCGAAAGAGACATTGGAGGGCAGGAACTGGAGGTTGTCTTCAATGGAAACCAGCTGTTCGGCGTAAGCGCCGCTGTTGAAGGAGAAGGTATAAACCCGGTCCCCGGCCTTGAATCGGTTGGTTTCAGGACCGACCGCCAAAACCACCCCAGCCGCGTCCGCGCCCGGGGTATAAGGCAGGTTGGGTTTAAGGGGATAGGCTCCGCTGCGTATGTGGGTTTCATAGGGGTTCACGCCCACAGCCTTGACCTGCACCAGGACCTGGCCTGGACCGGGCTTGGGATCCGGGACCTGCTTGAGGACCAGGACTTCGGGGCCCCCAAAGCTTTCAACGACAATGGCTTTCATGGCCGGCCTCCTGTTTTCGGGGTGTTGGGGCTGTTCAGGCTTCCGCCAAGAAGCTACGCGCCTGGCCGCTCAAGGGTTTTCCCTGTGTCGCCCACTGTATTCCGGCTTGGGCCCGGAACCAAGTGCCTTGGCGCCGGGCGTAGGCCCTGGTGCGCCCCAGGATGGCTTCCCTGGCCTCGGCCAGGCCCATGCGGCCGCGGACATGGTCCAGGAGTTCGGGATAGCCGATGGCGGCGCAGGCCTTCAGGGCCCCGTCCCCATGGCGCGCGGCGAGCTCGCGCACCTCATTGAGCCAACCGTCGCGCAGGCATTGGTCCGCACGCTGGGTGATGCGCAGGGCCAGGGCCTCCCGGCCGGGGTCCAGGCCCAGCCAGAGGCTGCGCTCCGGCACCAAAAAAGGGCGGGTGGCCGAAACCTGCCAGTCGCTGAGCGGGCGTCCGGTGCCCTCAAAGACCTCCAGCGCCCGCAGCACCCGGCGCGGATTGGCGCGATCCAGGGTGGCGGCCAAGGCCGGATCGGCCGCGTCCAAACGGCGCAGCAGCGCTTCCAGTCCCTGCTCCTTCCATTCCCGTTCCAGGGCGGCCCGGATTTCCTGGGGCACCGGAGGAAGCTCCACCAAGCCCTCGAGCAGGGCCTTCAGGTAGAGTCCGGTGCCGCCGCACAGGAGCGGCACCTGTCCCGCGGCCCAGGCCTTTTCGCAGGCAGCCGCGGCGAGCCTGCAGAATTCGCCCGCGGAAAAGGGGCTGCCCAGGTCCGCAACGTCCACCAGGCTCCATCGGCCGCGCGTGGACAGGTCGGGCTTGGACGTGCCGATGTCCAGCCCCCGGTATACCTGCTGCGAGTCCGCCGAGATCAGGCTCAGCGGAAACTCCCGGGCCAGGGCTTCGGCCAGGGCGGTTTTCCCGGAGGCGGTGGGACCGGCGAGGACCAGCAGCTTTTTCAGGCGTTTCCCCGGGGCTTCAGCGGCGTTGGAAGTACTTTTCGAGTTCCACCAAGGACAGCCGCACCAGGGGCGGCCGGCCGTGAGGGCAGGACCAAGGGATTTCGCAGGCCGCCAGATCGGCCATCAATTGCTGCATGGACTCCCAGACGATGGGGTCCCCGGCCTTGATGGCGGCCTTGCAGGCGATCATGGCCGCGGCCTCCCGCCGGAAATCCTCGGCCTTGTCCCCGCTGGCCGGCTGGGCTTCCCCGCCGGGCTCAAGCAGGTCCTGCACCAGGGCCTGGGCCTGGATGTTTTTCATGAATTCCGGAAGGGCGCTCACGAAGAAGAGCCCGCCGCCGACGGACTCCAGCTCCAGGCCCAGTTCCGCCAGGGGGGCGATGAAGCCCTCCAGGCGCTCGGCCTGGGCCGCGTTGACCTGCACCCGCTGGGGCAGCAGCAGGCGCTGGCTTTTCACCGCGTGTTTGGCCCAGAGGTTCAGCTGGCGTTCATAGAGCACCCGCTCGTGGGCGGCATGCTGGTCCACCACCACCAGGCCCTGCGCGTCCTGACACAGGAGGTAGGAGCGGTGGAGTTGGGCCAGGGGCACGGGCCAGTCCTCGCGCGCCGGGGCGGAAACAGGCAGGGTCCAGGGCGAAGCCTGGGTGTGGCTGGGCTGGGCCGAGCTGGCGCTCCTGGGAAGCAGCGAACCCAGGAGCGGATGCTCCGAGTCCGCCGTTGTCTCCGCCAGGGGGACGGCCAAGGGCTTCACGAATCCATGCACGGCTTCGGAGGCGTGCGAAGGGGCCGCGCCATAGTGCGGGGGCATGCGGTGGAGGCTTTGGAGGGCCCCGGACGGCAGGCTCGCCGAGGCCGCGAGGTCGATGCCGGTGTAGAGGTTCGCGGAGCGCAGGGCGGCGGTCACCCCGTGCCGGATGCAGTCCAGGACCTGGGATTCCTGCCTGAAGCGGACCTCGCGCTTCGCAGGATGCACGTTGACGTCCACCTGGACGGAGGGCAGCTCCACGAAGAGGGCGGCCACCGCGTGGCGGCCGTGCGGCAGGAGGCTTCCAAAGGCCTGGCTGAGATGGAACCCGAGCTGGCGGTGCTCCACCACCCGCCGGTTGACGTAGAGCCATTGTCCGCTGCGCTGGCCGCGGCTCAGCTGGGGCGGCGCGATCCAGCCGCGCACATGCACGCCGTTTTCCCCGTGGTCCACGGGCAGGGCCGCGCCCGCCAGGGATCCGCCCCAGAGCTGGCGCAGGCGTTCGGAGCCCTGGGCCGCGGCGGGAAGGTCCAGCGCGATGCGTCCGCCGGAGACGAGGTGGAAGGCCACGTCGGGGTGGGCCAGGGCCATCTGGCTGAGGTCCGACGCGATGCGGCCGTTCTCCGTGGTGTCGGACTTGAGGAACTTCAGCCGCGCGGGCGTGTTGTAGAAGAGCCGGCGCACCTCGATGGTGGTGCCCTCGGCGCGGCCCTGGGGCGAAAGGGCCCCCACGCGGCCGCCCTCGACCTCCAGGCCCCAAGCCTGCTGCGCGCCGCGGGCCCGGGTGACGATGCGCGTCCGGGACACGCTGGCGATGGAGGGCAGGGCCTCCCCCCTGAAGCCGAAGCTGGACAGGCTCAGAAGGTCGTCGGTCGCGCGGATCTTGCTGGTGGCATGGCGCTTCACGCTGAGCGCGAGATCCTCCGCGTCCATGCCCTCCCCGTCGTCGGCCACCCGGATCAGGCCCCGGCCGGCCTCGTCGACTTCGACGCGCACCTGCTTCGCGCCGGCGTCCAGGGCGTTCTCCACCAGTTCCTTGACCACGGAGGAGGGACGTTCCACGACTTCGCCGGCGGCGATCTGGTCGGAGACGGTGCTGTCGAGGAGGGCGATTTTGGGCATGGAGGTCAGGGGCCGGTTTGGACGGGCGGGACGGGTTTGCCGACATGGATGTTCTGCTTTTTCAATTGGCCCACGATCGCGGCTTTTTTCTTTTGGTTCATCTTGTAGATGAAAATAAGCACCTGCGCCACGGCCTTGTAGAGGTCCGGCTCGATCTGGGTTCCGACGTCCAATTGCCCGAGCACCTCGACCAGCTCCGGGTCGCGGTACAGGGGGATGCCTTCCTTCATGGCCACGGCCAGGATTCTTTCGGCCAGGTCGCCCTGGCCTTTGGCCAGCACCTTCGGCGCCGCGCTGCGGTTGCTCGCGTCGTACTGCAGGGCGACGACGCGCTGGCGCTTGTCCTTTAGGGCCATGGAATCAGGCGCTCAGCGAGAGGCCCAAGGACGGCGCTTCGGGCCCCGAGCTCTGCGCCGGAACGGACGCGGCGGCCGTCGAGAATTCCAGGGACTGCAGGGCGAAAGGCGTGTTCTCGGAGAAGTCCGAGCGCAGGTCGTCCGCGCCCTGCGCCATGAAAGCGGCGGTCTCCCTGTCGGCGGCGATGACGCGGGCCGAGGCGGAATTCTTCCACACCTGCAGGGTCACGGTCACGGGGCCGAGGCTCTCGGTGTTGAGGGAGACGGCCACGTTCACGGGGTCCTTGTCGTCCAGCTCCCGCTCCCTGCCCTGCCGCCAGGTGACGCTCAAGCGGCCCTCGCCCATCGCGCCGTTCATCCATACCGGCAGGGGCAGATGCACGGTGTCGAAAGAGGGGGCTCCCTGGGCCTGCAGCGGAAGGGCGTTGAAGCTGCGCACCGCGGCCTGGGCGTCCCGCAAGGCGCTGTTGAGACCTTCGGCGTTGGACCCGGCCGCGGGCTGGGTGGATTGCAGGGCCGTGCTCAATTCGTTTTCCAGGTGCAGCAGGGCGCCGCGCAGGGAATTTCCGGGGACGGCGGCGCCGGCCGCGGTGTCCCTGGCCGGGGCCCCCGCCGTGGACGCGGTGCCGGCGCCGGCGGCTCCCCCCTCGAACAGGGATCCGAAAGGCTGGGCCAGGTCGCTCTCAAGGGTCAGTCCCTGAGCCGAGGCCCAGGACTGCAGACGGCCGGCGAGGCCGTCGGACTCCGGATTCAGGCCGGCCGAATCCATGGCCTGACTCAGGGCCTCGTAGGCCTGCTTCAGGGTGGGCCGCGACTCCAGGCTTTCGGTCAGCTTGTCCTGGCCCTGCAGGGCCCTTTGCGCCGCGGGCAAGGCGCTGCGGTCCTGGTTCATCCATCCCGCCACCGTCTCCACCAGGGGCCTCTGCGCGGGCAGGCCCCGTGCGCTCAGCCAGGCCACAGCGGAGGCGACGGTTTCCGGAGGCAAGGTGGCAAGGTCGGCCGTGGGCACGGGCAAGCCTTGCGCCTTGAGGTCGGCCTGCACGGTTTGGACCCCGGGCACGGAACGGTCCCCGGGCAATTGTCCGTAGAAGTCCGCGACCTGCTGCAGGGCGCGGGCCGCGGCGCCCTGGATCGCGGAGGGGCTGGACTGGGGCGATTGGGACTGCACCGCCGCGATCAGGCGCTGGGTGGGGCCTTGGGACGCGTCAGTGAAGCTGTTGGCCAGGGCCTGGGCGCCCGCCGCCAGGGAGCCCGCGTTCAGGGGCGCGGCGTCCTGGTTCATAGGCCCCAGCCACTGGGCCAGGGCCTCCCGCATGGACGGAATATCCGCCGAATTCATGGCCAGGCCGGCCAGTGGGGCCGCCGGGCCGGAGGTCCCCGTCGCCCCCGCGGACGCCCCTGGGGCCGCGCCCAGCCCCGCCGTTTCACTGCCCAGAAGCGCGGACAGGGCGGATTGCTCCGTAGCGCCCGCTCCGTTCGGGGAGCCCGAAAAGGAAGCCTCGAGAACCCCGGCGCCTGTCCCGGCCTCAGAAGGAGCGGCCGCGGCCAGGCCGGACTGTGCCCCCTCTGCGCCGGTGCCGGAGGCCGGGGCCGGGATCCCCTTGTTCGGGCCCGCGTTGGCGGAGGCCCCACCGGGGGCTTCGGCCGCCTGGGCCAGCACCGCGTTCAAGTTCTGGGCCAGGGCCTGGGTTGGCGAGTCGAGAAGATTCTGCACGGCTTGCTCAATCGCCGAAGACCAATTTTTTCCGGACGCGGGCGCAGCGGAACCCGGGCCTTCCTGGGAAGGGGCCGTGCCGGTCTGGAGCGCCTCTTCCAGGGAACGGGCCGCCTGCATCAGATTCAGGGCCTGCTCACCGGAGGGGCTCATCTGGGTCGCGACCCTGACCTGGGCCAAGCCTTCCTGCAGGCTTTGGCGGACGGACGGGTCCTCCAGGGCGGAACCCGGCCGGCTCGTCTGCGTTGTTTCATTGGAGATCAGGCTTTCCACGCTCCGCGACAAAGCTTGAAGGCTGGGGGCGTCCAGGGGCGCCCCCAGCCGCGACAAGGTCTGCGCCAGGGCGAGGTTCACGCTGTTGGCGGGAAGTTTGGCGGCGCTGAGGGCCGCTTCCATGGGACCGAAGCCCGGGGTGCCGGAGGAGGAAGCCGTGCCCGGAGAAGGGGCCTGCGCGGAGGGCTGGGCGCCGTTTTCGGTCGCGGGAAGGAGTTTCAGAAGCAGGCTGGCCGGGGTCGCCGTGGAAGGGTCCCCGGCGCTCGCCTGCACGACCAGAAGGGAAAGGACATCGCCTTTGGCCAGGGACGAGCCGGGGGGCAACTGGGCCACGACGTTCTGCCCCCGCAGGCTGATCAGGGCCTGATTTTGGGGCAGCAGTTCCACCACCCGGCCGTTGACGACGGCGCCGGGGCTCAGCGCAGCGGCCAGATCCTGGAGGGGGATCGAGGCGGCTTGCAAAAGGATGGGGATGCCGGCGGCGCTTACAGCCACGGTGGACCTTGAAGATGGAGGCTCGGGCTCAGGTGTTGCGGGGTTCCTTACGCCGTAAATTCAGGATCAGGTCCACTTCCCCGGCCAGGACGCCGGACTCTTTTGAGATCTGTTCCAGGTTCAGGCCCTGATCCGCGAGGTCGTAGATTTTCTGGTAGCGGGAGGCCGTGGGAAGCGCGGACTTGGAAACGGAAGGCCGGCGGGCCTCCGGCTCCGGCTGCTTCCCCTCCGGGGCGGGGTCATCGGTCCTGGGCGCGGACACGCGCCCGGGGCCCGCATTCACCGCCTTTGACGGACCAGCGGACGCCGGCTTGGCCTTCGGCCCGGCCTGGGCCTTGGCCGTCGGCTTGGCTTTTTCCTTCACCTGCCGCCCGGTCCCGGGATCCGCTTTAGGCCCCGGTTTGGCCGCGTCGGCCGCGGACTTGGAGAGTATGCGCAGGGCCAGGCTCTTTTCCGCCAGCTTGGCCTTTTCCAGCGATTTTTCCAGGCTTTCCCTGCGCTGATCCACGCTTTGGGCCAGGCCGCTCGCGGTTTCCTTGGCCTGGCTGAGCAGGGCCCTCAGGCGTTCCTGGAACTCCATGAGGTCCTCGTCGTCCAGGGCCTCCCCCAGCCGGAATTCCAGCCGCTGGACCTCCCGCTTGAGGAACCAAATGGTCCAGGCTTGGACCAGCCCCAGGGCCAAGACCAATATCGCGACAATGAGGAAGACCAGGGGCATGGGCTAGGCCAACAGGTTGATGCGGTGGCCGCCACCGGGTTCCGGCGACGTTTCTTCGGGCTGCTGTGCAAGGGGGGGGCGTGCGTGCGGAGGGCGCCGCGGGGGGCGGGCCATGGTCAGGGGCTGGTCGGAGGGGTGCGGATCCACGGTCGAGGCCTGTTCGGAGGCCTCGGCTCCCGTCACCTGGTGTTCGCGCCGTTCGCTTTCGCGCCGGGTGCTGGCCAAGCCCTGCAGCTCGGCCAGCTCGCCGGCCTGGACCGATTGCAGGACCATTTCGGCGATTTCCGGCGAATTGAAGATGGCCGACACGTTCTGCGAGACGTTCATGGCTTCGCTCCCGCTCTAGCCCCGGCCGGGACTCCGGCTCAACCGAAGGGCAGGGACCGTATCTGGCCGTTGTCCTCGACGTAGGAGGTGAACTTCTCCTCCATGGACACCGCCTTGGACACGCGGCTGACCGTGATCTTCGTGCCCGGATAGATGAGACCGGAGCAGCTCACCTTGGCGCGGCGCTTGCCCTTCTCCGCCGCCGCCTTGGCGTCGATGTCGACCTTGGCGTCGCGCAGGACCTTGAGGTCGGACAGCAGCTTGAACTGGGCCCGGGTCAGCTTGTTGAGCATGTCCTTCTTGTCGTCGGGCAGCTTGCCGCCCAGCTTGGTGCTGAGGTCCTTCAGGAACTGGACGCCCTTTTTGGTCTTGTCGATCTGCTCGGCGATGGCCTTGCTTTCCTTGTCGATGCGCCGCACCTCGTCGCGCACGCGCGGATCCTCGCCCACGTCGATCTCGGTGGGCACGTTGCTGCGGGCCCCGATCTCCTTGGCCACGACTTCCCAGCCCGCCACCGTGGTGCCGCCCACCAGCATGCCGCGGCCGGAGAGCACCACCTTGTCCGAGGCGATGACCGTGCTGTGCATGATGGCGTCCACCACGGTGACAACGGCGCCGCTGTCGACATAGGCGTTGCGCACGTATTTGGCCTCGACGTTGCCGTCCGCGGTCACGCGGGTCTTCTGGCCGATGATGCCGCCCTTGATCTGCACCTTGCCCCCGGCAGTGACCTCTCCGCCGTCGAGCACGCCGTCGATGACCACGTCCTGGCCGGCCTTGACCTTGTACTCGCCGGTGATGGAGCCGTGGATCAGCACGGTCCCGAAGAAATCAATGTTGCCGATCTTCAGGGTCAGGTCCCCGTTGACCTCGTAGATGGCCAGCACCGAGATCGTGTTGTTCTTCAGGACCACCTGGCCGGTTTCGGTGGCGATGAAGCGGGTCGGATCCGCGGGGTCCAGGGCCACGCCCATGCCGGGGGTTAGCGTCATCTCCACGCCGGCGGAGGCTTCGATGGTCTTGCCCGTCACCGTCATGCCCACGCGGCCCTGCTTGGCCGGCACCAGGCGGCAGAGGGCCGTGTCCTTGGCCACGTTGTCGATGACGTTCAGGTTGCGGTAGTCGACGCGGGCGTTCTTGTTCTCCAGGCCCGCTTGGGTCTGGGCGGCCGCTTCCATTTCCTTCTTTTCCCAATACTTGTCGATGTAGGCGTCCTCGCCGTGCAGGACCGGCAGGCCCTCGGCGACCAGGCCCTCCACGGGCTCATGCTTGGATCCGTCCCCCAGGGAGGCGATGGGGCCGGCCAGGGCGTTGAGCAGGTCCTCGCGCAGGCCGAAGACCACGCCCTGGTGGGCGAGCGTGGCGCGCACGCGGTCCAGGTTGGCGGGGCTTCCTCCGGGGTCCGGGGGCAGGACCGTGACCCGGGCGGTCATGGCGTCCTCGGAGATCTCCACGAAGATCTGGGAGTCCCCGTTTTTGGCCTTGGGCGGGGCGAGCACGACCGGATGTCCCGAGGCGTTGTCGACCACGTGCTTGACGTCCTCCCAGTTCACCCCTTTGACGTTCAGGTGCTCGATGCTGGAGCGGACCTCGTCAAAGGTGCAGCGCTTGCCGCTGCCCGCCGGCGGATACACCGTCAGCACCAGGCCGTCGTCCGCCGTATTGATGTTCGGGTACCCGTCTTGGTCCCTGATCGCCATAAGCCCCCCTTCGCGCTGTTTAGACAAACTTTACCGCCAAAGCCGCCTGCAGGTGCAAAATAGCTTTGGCATAAATCTGGGAAATCCGTCCAGCGGACACCCCCAAAACCTGGGCCGCTTCCTTGTGCCCCAGGTCCTGGTTCAGCAGCAGGACAAGGAGCGTCCGTTCTTGGTCCGGCAGGTTTCCTATGGCCGTGGCCAGGGCCTGCTTGACCTCCGCCTTCAGGGCTCCGGCGTCGGCGGGACTGGCCGAAGCGTCCGCTAGCCGTTCCCTTAGGGGAACCTTCCCTTCTTCATCTATAAAATCAAGAAAAACCATTGATCCTGGTGAATTTTCAAGAAGCTGCTCACGCAAAGCTTCAAGGCTGATTCCCAGGAACGTGGCCCATTCCTCTTCGCTGGCCGGGCGTTGCAAGCCCTGTTCCAGCTCCGTCAGACCCTTTTGCAGGGCTTTCCAACGCCTCCGGCACTCCTTGCTCAGGGTGTCCTGGCGCCGCAGTTCGTCCAGCATCGCCCCCCGTATCCTGAGCCGCGCCCAGGCCTCGAAGGGCACCCCCCGCGTCGGATCCCAGCTTTCCAGGGCCTGCATGAGGCCCATGGACCCGCACTGGAGTAAATCGTCCGCCAGAGCGTCGGCTGAAGGGGGCAGGCTGACTTTTAGCCGGGCCCAGACCCGCTTGACCAGGGGCAGCCAAGCCAGAAGGCAGTCTTCTTTGTGGCCCTCGTCCCTGTGCGCGAGCCAGAGGCTGAGGGCCCGGGAGGCCCCTTCATCCATGGGCGTCCATGCTCAGGCCGTCACTTGCGCCCGGCCGGGGCCTTGGCTTCCGCTTCCGGCTCGGACTGGGGCCCGGCCGCGGCGATGGCGTTGAGGGCCTCGACTTCCGCAGGGTTCAGCTCCGGAAGGGTGTAATTCACGACCGTTCCGGTCAAAGGCTGGTGCACTTCCTCGCTGACCACGGGCTCGGCCAGGTGGTCGGGGACGACCACGGCGCCGTCGGACAGGCTGTACTGGTTGGTGCTGCGGCGCTCCACATTGGAGGGGAGCTCCTCTCCCGGGGCTGAGGAGCGCAGGGCGGCGCGCAGCCAGGCCCCGAACAGCCAGGCGCAGGCCGTGGTCACCGTCAGGACGATCACTCCCTGGAGCAGCATGCCCTCCAGGCTGTAACCGCGCACCATGCCCTCCAGGGCGCTCAGGATGAAGGCCCCCAGGCCCAAAAACACCGCCAAACGCTTTTCAATGTCGTCGTGGGTGGATGTCATTTCCTTCATGGCCGCTCCTGAAATGAGTTCAGACCTTGGGGCGCAGCATGCCGCCGAAGTGTTCTAGGAATCCGCGCAGGCCCTTGGGCGGCGCGGCGAGCCGCACGTTGCAGAGGCTGGAGGCCATTTCCGCCACGGCCCTGCTCGCCGGGGAGTCGGGCTTTTCCAGGGAAAAGGGCCGCTGCGCGCGGACGGCGCGGGGGACTTCCCTGTCGCGGGGCACAACGCCCAGGGTCTGGACCTGGATGTTGAGGAAGCGGCCGGCCAGGGTCTCCAGCAGGCGGGCCACGTCGTCCCCTTCGGCCTTGGTCTCGGCCATGTTCACGATCACCCGCAGGCGGCCCGGATAGGCCTCCTGGGCCAGCACCTTGATGAGGCCGTAGGCGTCCAGCCGGGCCGTGGGCTCCGGCGTGGTGACCACCAGGACCTCCTCCGCGGCGTGCGCGAAGGCCAGGACGTTCTGGGAGATGCCGGCCCCCGTGTCCACGATCAGGTAGTCCGCCTGGTCCTCGAGCAGACCGAAGTGGGTGAGCACCCGGTCGCGCTCCTGCGTGCCCAGGTCGGCCAGCCGGGCTATCCCCGATCCCGAAGCGATCAGCCTCAGGCCCAGCGGTCCCTCGCACAGGATCTCTTCGAGGCTGCGGCCGCCGTCGAAAAAATGGGTCAGGTTCCAGCGCGGCTGGAGGCCCATCAGAAGGTCGGCGTTGGCGAGCCCCAGATCCGCGTCGAACAGGATCACCCTGCGGCCCAGGAGGCTGAGCTGGAGGGCCAGGTTCACGGCCATGTTGGTCTTGCCGACGCCGCCCTTGCCCGAGGCCACGGTGATGACCCGCGCCCTGGGGGGCGCGCCGTAGGCAGGTGCGGTCGCCGGAGCCGGGGCCTTGGGAGCCTTGGACGGGGCGCCCGCCGAGGCTTTGGCCTCCTTGAGCCCCGCCGCCAGCACTCGAAGCTTGTCGGCCTGGTCAGCCACGGCCTTCCCCCATCACCAGTTCGGCCATGCGTTCAGGGGAGGCCAGTTCGATGTCGTTGGGCACGTTCTGCCCGGTGCCCAGGTAGCTGATGGGTATCTGGAAACCCGCGGCCAGGTTCAGCAGGAGACCCAGGGAGCGCGTCTCGTCGAGCTTGGTGACCAGGAAGCGGTTCACCGGAACCAGCCCGAACTTGCCCACGATGGGCAGGAGGTCGGCGTTCTTGGTCGTGGCGGACACGCACAGGTGCGTCTCCGCGGGTTTGGCGGCCTCCAGAAAGGCCTTCAGGTCCTGTATCTGCCGCCGATTCTGGGGGCTGCGTCCGGCGGTGTCGAAGAAGATCAGGTCGCGGTCCGCGTAGCGCCGCAGCGCCGGGGCCAGCTCGGCGGGGGAACTCACCGCCTCGAAGGGGATGTCCATGATGTCGCGGTAGATCCGCAACTGCTCCACCGCGCCGATGCGGTAGGTGTCGGCGGTCAGCAGGGCCACCTTCAACTGGTGGACCAGGGCGTACTGGCTGGCCAGCTTGACCAGGGTGGTGGTCTTGCCCACGCCCGTGGGCCCGATGAAGGCGATCACCCTGGGCTTGCCCGGGATGGCCTCGATCGGACCGGAGGCTTTCAGCTGCGAAGCCAGCGCCCGGGTCACCACGGCGCCCAGGGTGCCCGCGCGCGGATAGCCCTTTTCCATGATTTCGCGCTGGACCGGGACCAGGGCCGCCTGGGCGATGGCCTCCTCCACGCCGTTGCTGAGGAGCTTTTCCAGGACCTTCTTGAGCTCAGGGTGCAGGTCCGACGCGCCCCGCTGGGCCACGCTGCGGGTGATCTGGGCCCCGGAAAGCACCTTGCCGTCGTTCAATTCGCTTTGAAAGACCTCCCCGCGCCGGACGTCGGAGAGCGGGCTGCGTGGGGCCGGCCGCATGGGCGCCGCCGCCGGGCGCCGGAGGGCCGTGGGCGCCGGAGGGGGGGCGGAAGGGCCCGCCATGGAGGCCCTGGGCGCCGCCTGGACCGGGGCCTGTGGGACCGGGGGAAGGGCTGAAGCCGGGAGGTTTTCCGGGCCGGAATCCACCCCGGCCGTCACCTCGGAGACTTCCCCCCCGCCCAAGCCGAAAAAGCCGCCGCGCCGGACCTTCTTGGTGTACAGGATCACGGCATCGGGACCCAGCTCCTGCCGGACTTTCCGCAGGGCTTCCTGGACGCTGGGAGCCTCAAAACGCATGATTCTCATGGGCGTAGGCCTTAGGCCTGCTCCTCGTCTCCCGTCTTGATGCTGCCCGCGGATTGGATTTCCACCTTGGGATCAAGCTCATTATAGGAGATCACGGTCAAGTTGGGCAAAACCTTGTCGAGCAGGCGCTTAAAATAAGGCCGGACCAGCGGCGAACAAAGCACGAGGGGCGCGTGGCCCTTGCGGTTGAGCACCTCGATCTGCCGGCTCAGGGCCAGGAGCAGTTTCTGGGCCACCTTCGGGTCCAGGGAAAGGTAGGAGCCGCCTTCCGACCGCGTGATGGAGGACAGCAGGGTCTGCTCCAGCCGGGGGTCCAGCGTCACGGCGTGGATGGCTCCGTCCGGGCCCACGAAAAGCTTGGTGATGACCCGGAAGAGGGCCTGGCGGGCGTACTCGGTGAGGGCGTCGGAATCCTTGGTAGCGCGGGCGTGGTCGGCCAGGGACTCCAGGATGGTGCCCAGGTCGCGGATGGGGATGCGCTCCTTGAGCAGGTTCTGGAGGACCTTCTGCACGTCCCCGAGGTTTAGCAGGGCCGGGACGAGCTCCTCGACCACCGCCGCGTTGCCCTGGCGGTAGTTGTCCACCAGGCGCTGGACGTCCTGGCGGGTCAGCAGCTCGGGCGCGTGGGAGCGGACCACCTCGGTGAGGTGGGTGGCGACCACGCTGGGCAGGTCCACCACGGTGTAGCCCGAACGCTCGGCCTGGGGCTTGATGGACTCGTCGATCCACACCGCGGGCAGGCCGAAGGTCGGTTCCTTGGTGGGCTTGCCCGGCAGGATGTCCTTGCTGGAGGTGGAGTTGATGGCGAGGAAGTGGTTGGCCATCAGCAGGCCGCGGGCCACCTCGGTGCCGCGGATCTTCACGCAGTAGGTCTCGGCGCCGAGCTGCATGTTGTCGCGGATGCGTATGGGCGGGACCACCAGCCCCAGATCCAGGGCCACCTGCCGGCGGATCATGGTGATGCGGTCGAGCAGGTCGCCGCCCTGGGCCTCGTCCACGAGGGGGATGAGGCCGAAGCCGATCTCCAGTTCCATGGCGTCCACGGCCAGGAGCTTGGCCACGTTCTCCGGCTCGCGGGCCTTGGGTTTGGCCGTCTCGGCCGCGGTCTTGGCGACGCCGGCCTTCTCGCGCCGGTCGAGCTGGACGTAGGCGTAGGCGGCGACGCCCGCCAGCACCAGCATGGGTATGGAGGCCCAGTTGTGGAAGGCCGCGGCCATGGCGGCAAGCACCAGGGCCAGGATCGCCATGGGCAGGGCCATGGTGAAGAGCTGTCCGGTGACGTCCTGCCCCAGGTTGCTCACGGCCGCGGAACGGGTCACCAGCAGGCCCGTGGCGGTACTCACCAGCAAGGCGGGGATCTGCGTCACCAGGCCCATGCCGATGGTCAGCAGGGTGAAGGTGCGCAGGACCTCGGTCCAGCTCATGTCGCTGTCGAGCATGCCGACCACGAAGCCGCCAAGGATCGTCACGGCCACGATGATGATGGCGGCGATGGCGTCCCCGCGCACGAACTTTGTGGCGCCGTCCATGGACCCGTAGAAGTTGGCTTCCCGGCCGATCTTCTCGCGCCGGCGCTTGGCCTCATCCTCGGTGACGAGGCCGCTGTTGAGGTCGGCGTCGATGGCCATCTGCTTGCCGGGCATGGCGTCCAGGGTGAAGCGGGCGGCGACCTCGCTGACGCGCTGGGCGCCGGAGGTGATGACGACGAACTGGATGATCACCAGGATGAGGAAGACCACGAAGCCGACGATGGCGTTGTTGCCGCCGACCAGCATGCCGAAGGACTCGATGAGCCGGCCGGCCGCGGCGGTGCCGCCCTGGCCCTGGGTCAGCACCAGGCGCGTGGCGGCCACGTTGAGGCTGAGGCGCACCAGGGTGGCGATGAGCAGGAGGGACGGAAAGCTGCTGAACTGGAGGGGTTCGGTGGTGTAGAGCGTGACCAGGAGGACCAGCACGGACAGGGCCAGGTTCAGCCCCAGGGCCAGGTCCAGGATCTGGCTGGGCAGGGGGAACAGCATGAACAAAATGACCGCCATGACCGCGACGGGTATGGCCAGGTCGCTCGCCTGGAAGCGGGACGCGGGAGTGGCGGCGTTCGTGGTCTCAGCCATGGATTATTCCTCTCAACCGTTCATTTCAGGGCCTTAGGTCCGCCTGCCCCTCGTCGAGGCGGCCGGTCCAGGCTTTTCTGGCGATGCGTTCCTGGTTCTGGCGGGCCTTGTCCGCCAGGGTGCCCTTGGCCTGGTACACGAAGGCCAGCACCTCGGCGACGGCGTTGAAGAAGGCGCCGGGCACCGAGCCGCCCACGGGCACCGAGCGGTACAGCGCCTGGGCCAGGGGCTTGTTCTCCATCACCGGGATGTTGTGCTCGGCGGCGATGGCCTTGATGCGGGCCGCCATCAGCCTGGCGCCCTTGGCCAGGACCTTGGGGGCGTCCATGGTGGTGCCGTCGTACTTCAGCGCGACGGCGAGGTGGGTCGGGTTGGTGATGACCACGTCGGCGTTGGGCAGGTCCGCGAACATGCGCCGGCGGGCGGCGGCCTGCTGCAGCCTGCGGATGCGGGCCTTCACCAGGGGGTCGCCCTCCATCTGGCGGTGCTCGTCCTTGACCTCCTGCTTGCTCATCTTCAGGCTTTCGTCGAATTCCCAGCGCTGGTAGAAGAAGTCGAGCAGTGCCCAGCCCAGCATAGCCAGCCCGACCCGCAGCATGACCGCGCTGGCCGTGGCGCCGACCATGGTGAAAAAGACCACCAGGTCGGTGTTCATCAGGTTCATCAGCTCCGGCACCTTGCCCGCGATGGTCATCCAGGAGATGACCCCGATCGTGCCGATCTTCAGGAACGACTTGAAGATCTCGACGGCCGTGCGGCGCGAGAACACGCGCTGGAAGCCCCGCGCGGGCGACAGGTTCTCGAACTTCAGCTGCATGGCCTCCGGCGCGAACAGGAAGCCGAACTGCATGACGTTGACCGTCACCCCGATGACCACGGCCCCGAGCAGCATGGGCCCCAGCACCAGCAGCAGCTCCAGGAAGAAGGTCAGGGACTGGCGCCGCAGGTCCGTGTCGCTGAACGTGAAGGTCCCCAGGCCGCCCCAGGTGTAGCGGGCGATCTTGGTCAGCTCCGTGAGCATGTAGCCGCCCGACAGGTTCAGGACGACCAGGATGCCCAGCAGGCTGAGGGCCGAGCTCAATTCGGTGGAGCGCGCCACCTGGCCGCGGTTGCGGGCCTCTTCCTTGCGCTTCGGTGTTGCGGCTTCTGACTTTGAGGGGTCGGCCACGGCCTCAGCCCCCCGCCAGGGCCGTCAGCGTCCTGAAGCTGCTGCTGCCGACCTGGGAGGTGACGTCGGTGAGCACGATCCCCAGGAGCCGCAGGCTCAGGAAGGTGATCAGCAGCCCCACGATGATGTTCATGGGCATGCCCACGATGAACACGTTCATCTGCGGCATCGTCCGCGCCAGCAGGCCCATGCTGAGGTTGGTGAGGAACAGCACCGCGATGGACGGGGCCGCGACCTGCAGGGCGATGGCGAAGAGCTTCACGAAGAACTGGGCCAGCAGCGGCCCGGCGTGGCCCGCCTGCACGAACCAGTCCACGGAACCCGGGGCCATGAGGCTGAAGCTGTCGCCCATGGCCTTCAGCAGGGCGTGGTGCCCGTCGATGGCCAGGAAGAACAGCATGGCCACGATGTAGTAGAACTGCCCCAGGATGGAGACCTGGGCCCCGCCGGCCGGGTCGATGACGTTCACCAGGCCGAAGCCCACCTGGATGTCCACGATCTCCCCGGCCATTTCGATGCCGCTGAAGAGCAGGAAGGCCGTGTAGCCGACGATGAGCCCGGCGAAGGCCTCCCCGGCCACGGCGCCGGCCAGGGCGAAGATGTTCGCGGGCACCGGGTAGGTGCCGGGGTGCCCGCCCTTGAAGGCCAGGTAGAGCAGCAGCGTGATCACCATCGCCATCGCCGCCTTCACCTGGGTCGGGATGCTGCTGTTGCCCAGGATCGGGGCCACGGAAAAGAGCGCCGCGACCCGCACGAGCATGAGGCCGTACAGGGTGAACTGTTCCAGGGTCCAGGAGGCCAGGTCCACGGGTGCGCCGCCTTCCCTTTATCTCGCCAAGTCCGGAAGCCGCTCGAACAGCTGAAGGCTGAAATTCGTCAGCAGGCGCAGCATCCAGGGGCCGAAGAAGATCAGGGACAGCACCACCACCACGATCTTGGGCACGAAGGTGAGGGTCATCTCCTGGATCTGGGTGACGGACTGCAGGATGGAGATGGTCACGCCCACCGCCAGGCCGAGCAGCAGCATGGGGGCGCCCAGCAGGAGCACCAGGATCAGCGCCTGTTTACCGATGTCGAGGGCGAAGTCTGCGTTCATGTCAGTGGAAGCTCAGCATGAGGGAGCGGACGATCAGGTGCCAACCGTCAATCAGCACGAAGAGCAGGATCTTGAAGGGCAGCGATATGGTCACGGGCGGCAGCATCAGCATGCCCATGCTCATCAGCGTGCTGGCCACCACCATGTCGATGATGAGGAAGGGTATGTAGATCAGGAAGCCCATCTGGAAGGCGGTCTTGAGCTCCGAGGTCACGAAGGCCGGGATCAGCACCAGGGTCGGCACGTCCGCAGGCGAGGCCGGGCGCGGGCTCTTGCTGAGGTACACGAACAGGGCCAGGTCCTTCTCGCGCGTCTGGCGGAACATGAAATCGCGGATGGGGTCCAGGGCCTTGGTCAGGGCCGCCTGCTGCGAAAGCTGGCCCTTGAGGTAGGGCTGCAGGGCGGTGTCGTTCACCTTGCTGAAGACCGGGTTCATGTTGAAGAAGGTCAGGAACAGGGCCAGCCCAAGGATGACCTGGTTGGGCGGTATCGTGGGCGTGCCGATGGCCTGCCGCAGGAAGCTGAGCACGATGATGATACGGGTGAAGCTGGTGGTCAGCATCAGGATGGCCGGCGCCAGGCTCAGCACCGTCATCAGGAAGACGATCTGCAGGGTCAGGGACACCTGCTGCGGGCTGGTGGAGGAGCCGACGCTGATGTGCAGGTCCGGCAGGGGCGTGGCCGCCGCCAGGCGCGAAGCGAGGGCCAGCAGCAGGAAGAGCCCGGACGCGACCGCCGCGAAGGAAAGGCGCGGACGCATCAAGCCCCCCCTTTGCGCGGGCCCCGCAGACGTTCGGTCTGGCTCTTCATGTCCTCGGTCTGGGCGCGCAGGGCCTGTTTGGCCTGCCCCCATTCCTCCTTGCGCAGGCGCATGCCCACCCGTTCCAGCTGTTCCTTGAAGCCCATGACGCTCACCGGCAAGGGCGCCATCTGGCGCAGTTTCTCCACGCTGTCGGGGTCGCTGACGCTGCCCAACAGGGTCACCGTGTCGCCCAGGCCCAGCGTGAGGATCTCGTCGCCCACCTCCACCACCGCCACCCCGTGCTTGGCGTCGATGAACTGGCGCTCCAGGACCCGGATGAGGCCGACCCGGCTTCCCGGCTCCAGGCCCTGGCGGTTGCGCCACTTCAGCAGGCACCAGTAGGCCAGCAGGATCAGCGCCAGGACGAAGACCAGCGAGAACACGACGTTCAGGAGGGTCGGCAGCAGCGAGGGCGTGGAGAGGGCCTGGGCCGTGCCCGTGTCCATCCTCCCCAGCTCGTCCGAAAGGTAGCCTCCGGCGGCCTGGTCCGCCAGGCACAGGGCCGGGGCCATGGCCAGAAGGCCCGCCAGGGTCAGGGAAATTTTGGAGTGGAGACGGAACAAGGAAGACCCCTTAAACATCAAGAGGGACGGCGGCAGCGATGCTGTCCGCGTCCCTCTTGCTTTCCGCAGTGGCGTCTTAAAAGCTGACGCGATCCCTGGGCGCGAGGATTTCGGTGACGCGGATGCCGAAGTTCTCGTCGATCACCACCACCTCGCCCTTGGCGATGGGCTTCTCGTTGACCAAAATGTCCACCGGCTCGCCGGCCAGCTTGTCCAGCTCGAGCACGGACCCGGGCCCCAGGGACAGCACTTCCTTCACCATCTTCTGGGTCCTGCCCAGCTCGACGGTGACCTGAAGGGGCACGTCCATCAAAAGCTCGAGATTGTTCCCCGCGCCGGCGGGAAGGCCGCCCGCGAGCTGGGAGAGCTGAGCCGCTTGCACCAAGGGAGCGTTCATGGATCCTCCAAAACCGCTTGCGAAAGGCGCGGGAGCACCGGCCGCGGAAGGTGCAGCCGGGCCGCCTGTGAGGGCGGTGGCTGCCGTTTCTCCGAACACGAGCACGAAGGGCGATGGCATTCCGCCCTCCACTTCGAGCGAATACTCAAGGCCGACAAGGCCGCCGCCGCCCAGGCCCGCGGCCAGGGAGGGCAGGTCCGAGGCCTGGGCCGAAGCCAGGTCGCCGGCCGCGCCGGAGAGGCTCTTGCCCAGCGCGTGTCCCAGGCCTTCGAGCAGGGCCGAGGCGAGCTGGCTGCCCACTTCGCCGACCGCCGACAGGTGCAGGTCGCTGAGGCTCTCGGGCGGGTTCGAGCCGTCGCCGCCGATCAGCAGGTCCGCCATGAGGGCCGCGGAGGACTCGTTGAACACGATGAGGGCCTTGCCCGCGGCCGAGCCGCCGAGCTGCACAGGGATCTGGGCCACCGCGCCGAAGAACTTGTCGGCCAGATCCTGCGCCGACAGGCCCTCAGCCTGGCCCGGGCTGAGGGTCACCCCTTTGCCGAGCAGGCCCGACAGGGCCGCCGAAGCGGCTTCCCCGGCCGCGCCGAGCGCGTCCGTGAGGGCCTGGGTTTGCTTGCTGTTCAGGGTCATCTCACTTCCTCCTAGGCTTCCGATTCGTCGGCGTACACGGTCGTGATCATCACAGCCTTGCGCTTGGAATGAACACCCGGTTTGCCGCCGAACTTACGCTTGTTCTCCACGAAGACATCCAGCTGCGTGGAAACGCTCTTGTTGAGGGGGATCACGTCGCCCGGCTTCAGCTTCATCAGCTGGGCCGCGGTCAGGGTGAGGGTCCCCATCTGCACGCTCACGGGCAGGCCCGTGGTCCTCAGGCGGTTCTGGAGGTTCTGGCGGGTCTCCGGGGTGGAGCCGCCGGAGTTGCTGGTGAACCACTTCTGGGTGCTCAGCTTCTGCACAACCGCTTCGAGGACCATGTAGGGGAAGCACAAGGACATGACGCCTTTGTGCTCCTTGACGTTGAGCGAGAACTTGATGACCAGGCACATCTCGGAGGGCGCCACCAGCTGCACGAACTGGGGGTTGGTCTCCTTGTTGACGATCTCCGGCGTGACCCTGGCCACGCGCTCCCAGGCGTCGCGCAGGCTGTCCAGGGCCTTCACCGCCAGTTTGCCCACCACCACCTGCTCGATGTCGGTGAGGTCGCGTTCCTTGGCGATGGGGTGGCCGGGGCCGCCCAACACGCGGTCGATGATCGGGAAGATGATGCTGGGATTGAATTCCAGCATGCAATTGCCGCGCAGGGGCTCGAAGCTGAACACGGTCAGCGCGGTGGGGCTGGACAGGCCGTTGACGTACTCGCCGTAGGAGGATTGGCGCACCGACACCACCGAGATCTCGGCGATGGTGCGGATGAAGGCCGACAGCGTAGTCCCGAAATGGCGCGCGAAGGCCTCGTGCATCATCTCGAGCATGCGCAGCTGGTCTTTGCTGAAGCGATCCGGGCGCTTGAAGTCGTAGCGCTTGATCTTCTTCTCGCCCTTGACCGTCGGCGCGGCTTCCGCTTCGCGCTCCTCCGGCTCGGCTTCGGCCGCGACCGACTCCTCGGAGGCCTTGTTCATCTCCGAGTCCAGTCCTGCCATCAAGGCGTCGATCTCGCCCTGGTTTAGAATGTCATCCATTGGCTACCCTTGATGCTTGGGGCGGTGAACTATTGGATCGCGAATTCGGTGAAGTAAACGCGGGCGATCTGGCCCTTCGCCAGGACCGAATTGATGCGCTCCTTCAGCTCCTCTTTCAGGGCTTCCTTGCCTTCGGGGGTGCGGAGATCCTCGGAGGACTTGGAAGACAGGGTGGAGATGATGATGTCGCGGAGCTGGGCCTTGCGGTTCCCGATCTCGTTGCCGAATTCCGGCGAGGAGCCGTAGTTCTGCTCCAGGTCGATCTCGGTGCGCAGGTAGTGGGTCTCCTCCACGTCGGCGAGGTTCACCAGGAAGTCTCCCATGTGCTCCAACTGCCCCAACTCAGGCCGCGGTTCGATGACCTTCTGGGTCCCCGTATCCGCTTTGTTGGCGAGGAACGCGTAGGTCAGCACCGCGCTGGCCAGTGAGATCGCCAGCGTGGTGAACACGCCGATGAGAATCCAACGGAGCGTGCTCTTGTCATCGGCCATGAATTTCCTCCTTTAGGGTCAAAACCCCTTCGTTGCTTCTTGTGATGGGTAAGTTAAAAGGTCAGGGGTTTCGGGCTCACGCCTTCCACCGGGCTTAAGGGCTGGTCCTGCGCCGGCTGGACCACCGGGTTGTAATTGTCGCGCACCTCGCCCTGGTCCTGCAGCTCTTCCAGCAGGGGGCCCTTGAGCACCTGGATGTCGATGCGCCGGTTCATGGAGCGCCGGACGCTGTCGGAGTTCGGCACCAGCGGGGCGTATTCCCCGTAGCCCGTGGCCGACATGCGCTCAGGTGCGATGTTCTTGGAGGCCAGGTATTTGACCGTGTTCACCGCCCGCAGGGCCGAGACGCGCCAGTTGTCGCTGCCGGTGTCGTCGGTGTAACCGTTGACCTCGATGGCATTGTCCGTGGTCTCGAGGATCTCCGCCACCTTGTCGAGGATCTTCTTGTACAGGGCCGGGATCTCGGTCGAGCCGGGCTCGAACTTGACCTTGTCGGCGTAGATGCGGATCAGGACGCCGCGCTCGTTGAGGTGCACGTTGACGGCCTGGTCCAGGCGCTGCTCCAGCAGGAACTTGCGCATCTTCTCCTTGATCAGGTCCTTGGGAGGGGCGCTGTCCTGGAACACCATCGGCTTGGAGCCCGAGGCCGCGCCGCTGGCCACCAGGGCCGGTTGCGCGAAGCCGAAGGCCAGGCTGAAGGCCTGCTGCACCGCCGCGGTCTTCGACTGGTCCGGGCTGGACTGCGCCCACATGACGATGAAGAGCGCCAGCAGCAGCGTCACCATGTCCGTGTAGGTCAGCAGCCACCTTAAGCCGCCGGCCGCGTCGTGCCCGCCGCCGCCGCCGTGATCGCCTCGTTTCTTTTTTCCAGCCATGCCCGTCACCCTCTTCAGGAGGGCCTAGGGGGAAGGCCCCCCAGGCCGACACCGGAACTATTCCGCCTTGGCCTTCGCGGCCGCGTCCGCCAGCTTGGCCCGGTCCACCGGGGCCATGAATGAGCGCATCTTGTCCTCGACGATACGCGGGTTGTCGCCGGAGGAGATCGAAAGGATGCCCACCAGGGTCAGCTCGCGGATGAAAGCCTCCTGGCGGCTGCGCAGGCTCAGCTTGCCGGACAGGGGCAGGAAGATCAGGTTGGCGAAGGCGATGCCGTAGAAGGTGGCCGTGAAGGCCACGGCGATGGCGCCCACCAGCTTGGTCGGGTCCGTGACCGAGCCCAGCGCGTGGATCAGGCCGGCCACGGCGCCGATGATCCCCAGGGTCGGGGAAAAGCCGCCCGCGGCGGTCATCATCTCGGAGCCGACCTTGTGGCGGGCCTGCATGTAGGCGGTGTCCGTCTCAAGGATCTCGCGGATCATCTCCATGTCCGTGCCGTCGACGACCAGCTGGAGGCCCTTCTGCAGGAAGGGGTCCGTGATGGTCTGGATGTCCTCTTCCAGGCCCAGCAGGCCCTCGCGGCGGGCCTTGCCGGCGTAGCCCACCATGGTGGTCACGACGCCCACCGGGTCCTGGGCCTTGGCGAAGAAGGCCTTGCCCAGGATGTTCCCCAGGTTGCGGATATCCTCGAGGGTGAAGCTCACGATCGTGGCGCCCGCCGTGCCTCCGATGATGATCATCAGGCCCGCCAGGTTCGCGTAGGCGGCCAGGGCGCTCATCTCGAAGTTCGAATCTATGAGCAGAGCCAGGAACAGAAAGCCCCAGCCAATCAACAAACCGGCGATGGTTGCGATATCCAAGCGGTCCTCCGAAAAACCCGTTTATAAACCGTTCATGATGATGGTGTGTGGCTCAGGGCCTGTCCGCCTGGTCCATCACCGGCGGCACAATCCGCCGGTGGAAGTCCAGGACTTTTTCGACGACCTCTTCGGGCGTCTCTTTGACCGTGAGCTTCTTGCCGTCGCTCAGGGTCACGATGGTCTCGGGCGTGCGCTCCAGGAACACGATGTGGTCCTGGTTGATCCAAAACTCCGATGCGTTGAGACGCGAGAGTTTGATCATGCCGCTCACCCGGGCTAAGTTTCGGGAAGCCCCGGCCCCGATGGCGCCTGAGGCCGGGGGCTTCCCTGATTTGGTGGTGCCGAACCGTTCCTATCCTAGCCTAGCTCAGGCTTATTGCTGGGGGATCGCCTGGAACAGATCCGTGAACAGCGTAGCCTGGGTGGTGATGACCTTGGCGTTGGCCTGGTACATGTTCTGCGCCAGGATCATGTTGGTCAGTTCGGTGCTCAGGGAGACGTTGCTCTCCTCCAAAGCGCCGCCCTGGATGGTGCCGAGGCCGACCGATCCGGCCGTCCCGATCTGGGCCGATCCGGAATTGTCGGTCGAGGAGAAGTAATTCCCGCCGATGTTTTCCAGGCCGCCAGGGTTGGTGAAGTTCGTCAGGGCCAACTGCGCCACGACGATGGTCTGGCCGTTGCTGAAGGTCCCCTCCACGCCGCCGGTGTTGTTGAACGAGAGCCCGGTCAGGGTGCCTTCGGAATAGCCGTCCACGGACTTGGTGTAGATGCTCTGCACCGGGGTGTAGACGCCCGTGGTGGGGTTGGTCGTCCCGTTGCCGTAGTCGCCCGTCAGGCCGTTGCTCAGGCCCCACGAAGCGGCGATGGGCGGAGCCGCCGCATCGTCCGCGACGATGTTGGGCGTGCCCAGGTTGATCGAGAACGTGAAGGGCAGCATGGAGCCGTCCGTCGTCGACAGGGTGATGGTCGGGTTCTCGCCGGGAGCGCTGGAGCCGTTGGTGGCCAGGGATCCGTCGTTGTTGAAGGTCACCGGGCCGGTGAAGGTCGAGTCCGAGACGCTGGGGTCGCCGGAGGCGTTGACCGTGTCGTTGATGGCAGCGCCCGCCGCGCCGCCGGAGGCGATGAAAGCGCCGGGCGTCGGGAAGACGGCGGTGTCGCTGGGAGCGGCCCCGCCCGTGGTGTCATAGATGTAGTAGCTCCACGAAGCCTGGGCCCCGGGGGTCGCCGCGGTCTGGTACCAATAAATGGTGAAATTGGACGGCGTGCCCAGGGAGTCGTACACCGTGAAATTGCTGGTCGCGTTGGCGTTCTGGGTCAGCAGCGAGATGTTGGCCGCCGTGGCGGGAGGGGCCGCGGAATCCACACCGGCCGCGGCGAGAAGGTTGTTCGCCGTGTCCGGGGTGCTGCTGTCGAGGTTGCCCGCCAGGGACACGCCCAAAGCCTGGTTGTTCGGGTCCAGGTTGTCGCTGGTGGCCAGGGGCGCGAGCTGCAGGTTGTTCGGGATGACGATGTCGCCGATGTCCGAGGTGTTGGTGGTGTTCAGGGTCCTGCTGATGACCGTCATCTGGGGATCCGTGACACCGCCGGGGGTGACGTCCGGCAGCGGCGCGGGGTTGATGGTCTCGGTCAGGGACCATCCCTGCACCAGGCCGCCCTCGGCCGTCACCAGGTCGCCGTTGCTGTCGAAGGTCAGGTTGCCGGCCCGGGTGTAGAGGTTCTGTTCCCCGGACTTCACGGTCAGGTAACCCTGGCCCTGGATCGCGATGTCGGTGACGTTTCCGGTGGTCTGGATGGAGCCCTGCGTCAGGTCCGTGGCGATGTCGCCCACGGTGACGCCCAAGCCCACCTGCTCGGCGTCGATGCCGCCCAGATTGGCGTTGGAATTGTCGCCGGAGGGCGAGGACAGGTCCTGGCTGATCAGATCGGCGAAATTGAGCTGGCCGGCCTTGAAGCCAACGGTCTGGCTGTTGGCGACGTTGTTGCTGATGACAGTGAGCCACTGCTCCGATGATTGCAGACCGGAGATGGCCGCTCCAAATGCTGACATGTTGTGCCTCCTAGTTGGTACGCCGCGTCCGTCGGTCGGCGGCGTCCAGGCTCCCCTCGCGGGGCCCGCCTGTGGTTGGGTTTCTGTTCCCTTGCTCTTGCCGTCCCTTTTCCGTGCTAGACGATCACCGCCGAATCGATGTTGGTGAAGATATTGCCCTTCATCGACTGGGCGTCCACGGCAGTGATGACCGTGTTGTTCTTGACGCTGACCACGAAGGCCACGTCGTCCTTCAGGACCAGGCTTTCCCTGGAGCCCTTCGCCGCGGCCTGCGCCACCCCCTGCTGGAGCCGCGCCAGATCCTGCGCGTTGAGGGTGATGTTGCGGCTGTTCATGCGCGCCTGGGCGTGCGCCGAAAACTTGAGCTCTTCCCCGCCCAGCTGTTGTTCGATCAGCTGGCCGAAGCTGAGCTGCCCGGCGGTGGTCTTGCCGGTGCCCCCCGTCACCCCCGTCTGGACTTGGATCGGTGGAAGCGCCGGGTTGTTGGTGACGCCGTCGATCATTTAGTAGATCTCCGTGACGTTCGCGAGCTGTACCGGAGTCGTGGTGGGGCTGTTCCCTCCCGCGTTGACCTGCAGAACGGCCGTTCCGTTGTTGAACTGTATCCCCACCACCGGACCCGTGATGGCCGCGCCGGTTGACGTGGTGCCCACGATGGTCTGGTTGATCAGGGACGTAGCCTGGGAAACGCTCTGCATGTCGATCAAAGCCGTGAGGTTCGTGTTCAGGTTCTGCATCTGCGACAGGCTCTCGAACTGGGCCTGCTGGGCCAGCATGGTGGTGCTGTCCACGGGGTTGGTCGGATCCTGGTTCTGGAGCTCCGTCATGAGCATGTTCAGGAACTCGTTGTCCAGGTTGCCGGCCGACTGCGTGGTGCTGGGCAGTTGCGAAGGCGACGCGTTGTTGTAGAGCGCCGCCAATGCTCCTGTTGGGCTTGCTGCCATGGTTGATTCACCTCCTTTCGCTTGATTTTGTTCCGGGCTTCAAGCTAAAGCGTTGAAGCCTTGCTGTGCGCCCGCCGAGGCCGCGTCGTAGGCGGACAGGCCGCCTGGAATCGCGGTGATCTCGGACGGGCCCGTGCTGGGAAGGCTGCGCCACCAGTTCTGGCCGCCCTGACCTTGGTCCGGGGAACCCTGCTGGGCGTCCCCGGCGTTGGCGTGCACCGCCACGCTGACCTCGTTGACGATGATGCCGTGGGACTCGAGGCTGGCCTTGAATCCCGACAGGTCGCGCGCCAGGACATCGCGCACGTCCTGGCTGGTGGCCACCAGGTGGGCCGTCAGTTTCCCGGCCACCATGCTGAGATCCACCTGCACGTTGCCGAGGCCCGCCGGGCTGAGCTGGATCACCAGCCTGCCGGGGCTCGCCGCGCCGGCCTCGTTCAAGGCCGTGGAGATCTGCTGGCTGAGGTTCTTTTGCAGGCCGTAGTCCTGCAGGGTCTGGTCCGCCAGGGCCTGCATCGGGCTCTGGCCGAAGGAGGCCAGGGTCCCGCCGAAGGTGGACTGGCTGGAAACGCCGGGAGCCTGTCCCGCGCCGCCTTGGGCCTGGCCGCTTCCCTGCGTCCCCATCGGGTCGAATTCCGCGGAGGCCAGGGTCTTGTCTGTTCCGGCCCCAGGCTGGCCCTGTGCGCCGCTGTTTTGCAGCGCCTGCGTCAGCACGGGAATCTGGGCCACCAGCTGCTGCGAGGACTGGACCTGCGAAGCGCCCTGGGCCAGGCCTTGCTGGGCCAAGGCCTGGGCTGAGGACGCTTGGGCGCCGTTGCCCGGGCCCGGAAGCTCGCCGTCCGTCTGCTGCGAAGCCAGGTCCTGGAAAAAGGGATCCTCCACCAGGCCGGGCGAGGGGACCGCGGAGGCCTGGGCGTCCACCGTCTCATTGAGCCCGGCCACCTGGGGCGCGGACGGAGGAGCCACGGAACCCGGAAGGCTGGGCAGTTCCGGAGCGGAGGGCTGCTCCTGGTTTCCCGAGGTCTGGGGCGTTGATGCCTGGGTCTGGGGCTGCACAGGAGCCGCGGGCCTGGCGTTGGCGGCGGGCTGAGGGGCACCCTGGGGAAGCACCCAGGTTCCATCGCCTCGCAGGGTCACCTGGCTGCCGGCCTGGATGGGTAAGGGGGCGCTGCTGTCCGTGATCTGCGCGGCCAGATCCAAGAGCACCGGGAAGCCCGTATCCGTGGTGCCGTTCTGGCTGGAGATCGGGGCCATGCCCTGGCCTTGATTGCCGTTTTGCACCGGACCCTGCGCGGAGACCGGAGCCGAGGCCTGGGGCCCCGCTGTCGCGTTGTTCTGCGCCGCCGCGCCGTTGGCTTGCTGCGGCTGGGCCCCGGCGGAGTAAAGCGGAGCTTGGGACGGCTCCCCTGCCTGGGGCGCGGACTGTCCCGGGTTCACCGCGACTGAAAAGACCCGCATAGCCCCGGAATCGGTGCTCAGGACCGTGGGAGCGGACGCCGCGGGCGAGGGAGCTTGGCCGGCGGGCGGGACGGACTGGGCGGCCCCGAAAGGAAGGCCCTGGCCGGTCCCCGGTGAAACGAAGCGCTGGGAAGTCGGCGATTGCGGCGCCGGGCCTTGGCCGCCGGCCGAAGCAGCCGGCGTAAAAACCGAGTCTTGCGCGGGCTGCACCGGGATCCCCTGCACCGGATTGGGAAGGGCCGGCAGAACGCCGAAGCCCTGCGGGGGCACGGGAGCGGAGGATGGGTCTTGCGGCGTTGCTTGGCCCCGGGGGACCAAGTCTGAAGCCCTCGAGAAATTCTGAAGCGGGGCGGAACCGCTTTCCAGCGCCGTCCCCGCCTGGGAGGAGAGCGCAGAGAAGAAGTCCGCCGGGAAGGCCGACACCGCGGGGCTTCCCCCTTGCGGGGCGGACTGGGCCGCGGCAGTGCTCGGCGCGGGGGTCTTGCTGGTTCCGGCTCCGGCAGCGGTTTCGACGCTGGTCTTGTAGGCCAGCAAGCGCGGCAGGGCCAGCTGCAGCAACTTGGTCAACTGGCCGGTCTGGGCGCTGTTCAATCCGTCGCTCTGGGCCAGGCCGGCGGTCAAGGCGGCGAGGGCCTGGGGCTGGCGGACCAGCACCTGCAATTGGGACGGCGTCTTCTGGTTGAGCTGCTCCAAGGCCGAGCTGAGTGCCTGCTGCACCTTCGGGGCCAGCGCGCCGAAGGCCTCCGGTTCGGAGTCCGACACGACCTGGGCGGCCTGGAGCAGGGCGGCGTCAAAGTGGGCTTCGGACGCGGCCTGGGCCTGGCTGGTCACCGGCGGGCCGGATTTGACGTTGGGCACTTCGATTTGCGGCCTGATTCTCATGTTCGTTTCACCTCCCTTCTTTCGGGATTGCGCTGCCGGTCAAAGGCCGGGGGCGGAAGCGGGCGCGGAGGGCGGGCTGAACGCCGAGACGGCCCTCTGGGCCAGGTCGTCGAGCAGGCCCTGCTCCTCGCGGTTGAGCAGGAACAGGTGTTCTTGGAGCTGCTTCTCTTCGAGCTTTTCAAGCACCAGGCGCTCGCGGGATGCTTCCACCGCCTTTTCCCGGCTCAGCCTGAGGGCCTCTTCCTTCTTTTCAAGCTCGTTTTTGGAAAGGTGGATTTGCACGAACAGGCCTCCCCACCTCGCCATGAACCAGCCTTCGCGCCCCAGATCGATGGTCCCGACCCGCTCCCGGCTTTGTTCCTCGAGGAGCCAGCGGAGGGAGGCTTCCTGGGAGGCCAGGGCCGCGAGAACCCGGTCGCGCTCGGCCTGGGCCAGGGCCAGTTCCCGGCGCTTCACCTCTTCGTTCTGGCGCCGGACTTTCAGCACCGTCTCGAGGCTGAAGCGGAACTTTTTCATGCCGTCTCCGGCGCCAGCAGCGCCATCTTCTCGACCGCCGCGGCCAGGCTGTCCCGCTCAGCCGTGTCCTGCTTGAGGAAGGCGTTCACGGGGTCGATGTACTGCAGGGCCCTGTCAATGCGCCGGTCCGAGCCCTTCACGTAGGCGCCGATGTTGATCAGGTCCCGCGCCCCGCGGTAGGCGGCGAGGACGTCGCGCACGCGGGCGGCGGAGGCCTTGTGCCCGGGCGAGGCCAGCTCCGGCATCAGGCGGCTGACGCTCTCGAGCACGTCCACGGGCGGATAGTGGTTCTGCGAGGCGAGATCCCGGCTCAGCACGATGTGTCCGTCCAGGATGGCCCGCACCGAATCCGCGATCGGCTCGTTCATGTCGTCGGCCTCGACCAGGACCGTGTAGAGGCCGGTGATGCTGCCCCGGTGGCTGGTGGTGCCGGCCCGCTCAAGGAGCCTGGGCAGCAGCGCGAAGACGCTGGGGGTGTAGCCTTTGGTCGCCGGAGGCTCCCCGATGGCCAGGCCGATCTCGCGCTGGGCCATGGCGAAGCGCGTCACGGAGTCCATCATGAACATGACCGTCAGGCCCTGGTCGCGGAACCACTCGGCTATGGCCGTCGCCACGAAGGCCCCCTGGCGCCGTATCAAGGCGGGCTGGTCCGAGGTCGCCGCGATGACCACGCTTTTCGCCAGGCCCTGGGGGCCGAGGTCTTTTTCGATGAAGTCCCGCACCTCGCGGCCGCGCTCGCCGACCAGCGCGATCACGTTCACGTCGGCGTCCGCGTCGCGGGCCACCATGCCCATCAAAGTGCTCTTGCCCACCCCTGAACCCGCGAAGATGCCCACGCGCTGTCCGCGGCCCAGGGTCAAAAGTCCGTCGAGGCTCCGCACTCCCGTGCTCAGCGCCTCGGTGATGCGCCGGCGGCTGAGCGGGTCAGGCGGATCGCGGTGCACCGCCACGCGGGCCGAAGCGCCCAGGGGCCCGAGCTGGTCGAGCGGCCGTCCCAGGCCGTCCAAAACGCGGCCCATCAGGCGCTGTCCCACCGGGACCTGGAAGGAGTGGCCCGTGGGAACCATCAGGCTGCCCGGTCCTATCCCTTGCAGGTCGCCCAGGGGCATCAGCAGGGTGCGGTCGTTGCGGAAGCCGACCACCTCCGCCTGGATGCGTTCCCTGCCGTCGGCGCCGTAGACCCAGCAAACTTCGCCCACGCTGCTGGAGGGGCCGGTGGCCTCCATGACCAGGCCGATCAGCTGCTCGATGTGCCCCAGCGAGCGGACCGATTCGGTGTTTTCCAGTTTTTCAAAGAACCGTTGAGCCTCGCCGCCCATGGGCAGGGACTCAAGCTTCATGGTATGCCTCTTCCAACAAGCCGCGGCAAATTTCAGCGAGCTGGCTGTCCAAGGCCGCATCCAGGGTCTGGTGCCCCGAGGCGACCCTCAAGCCCCCGGCCACCATCTTATCATCGGCCAGGAACTCAACCTGTTTAACCCCGGACAGCTTCAGGAGCCCGTCCGCGCGGGCCTGGGTCACCCGTTCCAGGTCCTGGGGATTGAGGTAGACCAGGAGGATCGACTTGTCGGACAGCTTCCGTATCGCCTGCCGCAACAGGTTCTGTATGTGTTCGGGCCCGGTGGCCACCTCGCGGTGGATGACCTTCGCCGCTATCCGGACCGCGAGCTCCACCAGCAGGGCTTCCCGGTCCGTGAAATAAGCCTCTTTTTCGGCCTTGGCGCTGTCGAGCAGGGCCTGGAAACGGGCGATTCCCTCCCGGTACCGGGCCAGTCCCTCTTCGGAACCCTGTTTTTGTCCCGTCTCGAAGCCCGAGGCAGTGCCCTGGGCTAGGCCCTCTTTGGCGGCCTCGGCCTTGGCCTTGGATGCCTCGGCCGCGGAGCGGACCTGGGCCTCGGCGACCATGGACTCCGCCTTGGCCTGGGCCTCCTTCAGCAGGCGCGCCGCCTGGGCCCTGAGTTCCGCGGCCTCTTCCCTCTGGCGCAGGGCCTGGGGGTCGATCTGGCTGCCTTCCGCGGCCTTGAGCCTGGCTTCCTCGCGTTTGCGGCGCAAGTCTTCCACCGCGGCCGCCGCCACCTTTTCCATCAGGTATGGCTGCGAAGCGGTCGCGTAGTCCTTCGCGTTCAAGACCCGGGCGGACTCAAACAAAGACTTCCTCCTCGCCTCCGCGCGCGACCACGATCTCGCCCATCTCCTCCAGCTGACGGATCGTGTTGACGATCTTCTGCTGGGCCTCTTCGGTGTTCTTCAGGCGCGTGGGTCCCATCACTTCCATTTCTTCCACGATGAGGGCCCGGGCGCGCTGGGACATGTTCTTGAGGATCTTGGCCTTGACCTCCTCGCCCGCGCCCTTCAGGGCCAGGATGAGGTCCTTCTGGTCCACTTCGCGCAGGATGCGCTGGATGGACTTGTCGTCGATGAGCAGCACGTCGTCGAAGACGAACATCAGGCGCTTGATCTCGTCGGCCAGGTCGGGGTTGGTCTCCTCGAGCTTCTCCATGATCGCCTTTTCGGTGCTGCGATCCACCCGGTTGAGCATCTCGGCCACCGCGCGCACGCCGCCGGCCGCGCTCATCTCCTGGGTGAAGACGCTGGCGATGTTGCGCTCCAGGACCTTCTCGATCTCCATGATGATGTCGGGCGTGGCGCGCTCGATCACCGCGATGCGCTGGGCCACGTCGACCTGTATCTCGGGCGGCAGGGCGGCCAGGATGGTGGCGGCGTGCTCGCTGTTGAGGTGGGCCAGGATCAGGGAGATGGTCTGGGGGTGCTCGTTCTGGATGAAATTGAGCAGCTGCTGGGGATCGGTGCGCTTGATGAAGTCGAAGGGCGACATCTGCAGGGCGCCCTGGAGCCG
>Ga0210388_10000423_pt1 | contig 35221 bp, 41 predicted proteins | sample IncBWC19OmetaG_FD_155485 | JGI IMG/M metagenome (GOLD analysis project Ga0210388, IMG submission 155485) | Forest soil microbial communities from Barre Woods Harvard Forest LTER site, Petersham, Massachusetts, United States - Inc-BW-C-19-O ...
GAAGCAATCGATGATTCGGATAACCTCAGTCGCGCTACCGAAGTCGCCCATGAGGTTTGCGTGAGGCGATGAGGTCCCTCAAATCTCTACACGAAAACCGCGCCTACGACCCTCAGAATTTTTGACACCTTCGGCAAAAACGACTTTTGCAACACTATCGGCACAAAACGGACATGCTAGCCGGGCCGCCAGATGTCTGCTTTGAGGGGTAAACCGGAAGTCGGCGTCGGCCAGCTTGACTTCCGTTTTTGACCCGGAACGGACATGGCGACCTGCAAAGATATTTCCCTTCCGACTGGCCCCGACGTCTTCCGGATGCCGAGTTTGGAGAGCTACACTGCGGCATTCTGATACTTGGGACGGGCATTGGTCATGCGCCGGCGCGAGTTTATAACGCTGTTGGGCGGAGTCGCTGCCGCGAGCGCGCTTGTTGCGCCGACAAGGTCTGACGCGCAGCAACCTTCGCGAAAAATTCCGCTGGTAGGTTGGTTGGCATTGGGCTCTCAAGCCGCGCAGGAAAATCTGGAGGAGTATCGGCGGGGGATGCGCGAACTCGGCTATGTCGAGGGCCGCACGGTGGAAACCAGGTATCTTTACGCCGATGGTCAATTCGATCGTCTGCCTGAACTCGCTGCGATGCTAGTGGCTGACAAGGTCGACATCATCGTCACCGCAGGTACACCGGGGTGCCTCGCCGCCAAGCACGCAACGACGGTCATCCCTATCGTATTTGCGGTTAGTAGTGATCCGCTTGGTACGGGAGTCGTCGGGAGTCTTAGCCGACCCGAGGGCAATATCACGGGGTTGTCGCTCATGGCCACCGACCTGAGCGCGAAACGTCTCGAGCTGCTGAAGCTCCTGGTACCCAGCATCAACGGCGTCGCCGTGTTGTGGGATTCGTCGAATCCGGGGATGGCACTGCGAGTGCGCGAAACCCGCCAAGCGGCTGAACAATTGAAGATTGCCTTTATCGATGCCGGCGCGAGCGATCTCGATGGACTTCAGGCTAGTTTCGCTGCCCTTTCCAAACAACGACCTGAAGCTCTGGTTGTGACTGCCGAAGCATTTACAAATCAGCATCGGGACAAGATTCTTGACTTTGCTTTGCGCAGCCGCATTCCGACCATTTATGAAGATGCGAATTTTTCCCGGGCGGGCGGCCTCATGGCTTACGGCCCAAGCGTTCCAAGCATGTTCCGTAGGGCGGCCGGCTACGTAGACAAGATCTTGAAGGGAGCCAAGCCCGCGGAACTTCCGGTAGAGCAGCCAACTAAATTCGAGTTGGTGATCAACCTTAAGACCGCGAGAGCCCTCGGCCTGACCATTCCGCCGGATGTGCTCGCTATCGCCGATGAGGTGATCGAATAAGCTGGTAAATTGCTGCGGTGCATGAGTCTCCTGTTGGCACGAAACGGACCTCCAGCGATGTCCGACTTGAGTCCGTTTTCAGGGGCAAAGCAGAAGTCGGACTTCGGGGCCGTCAGGGCAGCTTTTGACCCAACTGAGACATCTCGAACCCCAGCCAGTCTCTGTCACGGTCCACGGTTGCAACCCATCGCGTTGGACGCTCGTTCAGGAAGACTGAAACGCCCTCTGGCGAAGTCTTTCGTCTTGACGAATGCTGCAGCCGTTTCCGTTTCCGTCGCCATGCCCCCAGTTGAAACCGCCTCAGGCGTTTCCGCGCTGATGACCACGGTGATCCGAGTGTGTACACCGTGTTTGTGTGTGGGGATTGCTGATCTCTATAAGAGCTTTAGATTGCGATCAACAGCAGTGAGGAGGAACTCCGATGGCATCCAATATTGACGCAACAAGAAAAGCCTATGAATTGTTTCAGCGAGGTGACATTCCGGCTCTTATAAAAGAGATGATCGATGAAAACTGTACTTGGATAAGTCCTGGTCCAAAGGACAAACTGCCTTGGGCCGGCACTTTCAAGGGGAAACAGGAGATTGCAAATTTCTTCGCGCATGTAGGCGAGAATTTGGAGTTCAGTGAGTTTGTGCCGCGTGAGATGATTGAGCAGGGGGATACAGTAGTGGTGTTGGGTACGCTAACCGGCCGGGCAAAGAAAACCGGGAAGACCGTAAAGAACGAATGGGCTCACGTTTTTAAATTTAGCCAAGGAAAGGCGGTGTTTTTCCAAGAATACATTGACACTGCGGCCGATGTTCTCGCGATGTCGTGACTTATAGCAACTGAGCCCTGTTTGCAGGGCCTGCGCGCAGCGACATTGATATTGCGAGGCCGCCTCGGTTGGCGGCCTTTATATTTGCCGCGCTGCACGGGCGTCTCTTGTTGGCGCAATGCAGCCGTCCGCGGAATGATGGATTTGTCCTTGTGTCTGCCGATGTCTGCTTTGGGAGGAAGACCGGAAAACATATGCTCTATCGAGCTTTCCGATTTTGACCCCAAGCCGACATGGGGGCCGCCGTCGGTTACAAGGGAGGTAACGACCATCCGATGGAATCAGGCGAGCCGACGACGCCGAACGGATTCATCGTGCCGACGACTGAGCCCGACTCGCGCTTGATACGCCTGGACTGCGAACCTATGCTAATATCGATTTTCTGGGTCCGGTTCGATGAAGTCATTGATCACGCTGATCGGGCTGATAGGTGTCGACACCAGCGACAGCGATGAAACGGCGCTGCGTAAGCGGCTTGCAGTGGTCCTTTGTGCCGGAACGCTGCCCTTGACGCTGCTATGGAGCATGATCTATCTCGCCGTCGGCGCGCCTGTCGCGGCTGCGATCCCAGGGTTCTACACGGCCTTCACTCCGATCAACACTGCAATCTTCGCTCGCACTCGCAATTTCAGATTCTATCGGTTCACCCAGCTACTCCTCATTCTCCTCCTACCGTGGCTTGTGACGCTTAGCCTTGGTGGACTCAAGCAGTCGAGCGTCGTGATCATCTGGGCAGCGCTGTGCCCACTGGGCTCCCTTTTACTTGAAGACCCGCGCAGCACGTCATTTTGGATCGTCGGATTTGTCGCTCTATTGATCCTGAGCGCTGCGTTGCAGCCCGTTCTATCGCCCGCCGCCTTGCCCGAGCCTTTCGTTACCTGGTTTTTTGTTCTTAACGTTGGTGCGGTTATTACGATTACCTTCGGACTTCTCTACTATTTTGTCGGTCGACGGAATTTTTTTCAGCAACGCGCCGACATGCTGCTGCTAAACATACTGCCTAAGGAGATATCAGACGCCCTCCAAGTTGAGCGGCGCACCATCGCCGAACAGTACACTGCCGTCAGTATACTGTTCGCCGATGTGGTCGAATTCACGCCAATGACGGCCGAGATGACGCCGATGGAACTGGTTGGTCTGCTCAACCAAGTGTTTCTTTGCTTCGACGGGCTGATCGAAAAATACGATCTGGAGAAGATCAAGACTATTGGCGACTGCTACATGGTCGCTTCTGGCGTACCACGCAGCAGGGCAGATCATGCGACCGCACTTGTTAACCTCGCGCTCGATATGCGGGCCGCCGTCGCGGGCACAAGGTTCGGGGGCCGCCAGCTCGCCCTGCGCATCGGCATAAACTCCGGTGCGGTGGTAGCTGGCATCATTGGCCGCAAGAAATTCAGCTATGACCTGTGGGGCGAGTCGGTCAATCTTGCGAGTCGCATGGAATCGCATGGGCGCACGCGATGTATTCAGATCACTCGTAACACCTACGAGTTGATCAAGGACGCTTTCTACTGCGAAGCGATGGGATTAATCGAGGTCAAAGGCGCCGGCCAGATGGAGGTCTGGCATGTTCTTGGCCGCAAGGAACCTTGTACGGCAGCAGCCTTCCCGCCAACGCCGCGCGACTGAATTGATCAATAGCTTGCTGTTTCTCCGGCAAATGAGTCACTTTATGGCACTTTTTGAGAAACGCAGAATGACGGGAGAGTGTCTGCTTCCGGGGGTAGAACCGACATGCCGCTCCGGCGGACCGAGGTCTCAGTTTGACCCGAAGCGGACGTGAAGGCGTGTTGGACGCACTGCGCACCTCCTGTCGCCCAGTGACGTGCTAGGGTGGGATGCTCGGCCCGAGGACGATGCCCATGGAGCGACGGCAGTTCATCGCACTAATAGGCGGCGCAACAGTGGCGTGGCCACGCGCCGGGCAGGCGCAACAGGCGGGCAAGCTGCCGACGATTGGTTTTCTAGGTGCTTCCTCACAATCTGGCTGGAGCTCATGGACCGGCGCCTTCGTAACACGGCTGCGCGAACTCGGTTGGATCGAGGGCCACACCGTCGCAATCGAATATCGCTGGGCCGAGGGACGCAACGAACGCTTTGTCGAGTTCGCCGCCGAATTCGTTCGCCTCGAAGTGGATGTCATCGTCACGGCTGGTGTCGCAGGAGTTGCGGTAAAGCAGAAGACATCGACCATCCCGATTGTCCTCGGGGTGGCGAACGACCCAGTTCGCGACGGCTTGGTCATGAGCTTGGCGCGACCGGGCGGCAACGTCACTGGATTGTCGGTCCAGCAGGCGGATAGCGCCGGCAAGCGTCTCGGACTCTTGCGCCAGATTGTCCCCGGCCTCCGCCGTCTCGGGATATTGGCCAATGCGGGCTATCCTGCCGTCATGCTGGAGGTGGGCGAGGTGGAGGCGACGGCGCGCCCGCTCGGCATCGAGACCACCCGAATGGAAATCCGGCGAGCCGAGGATATCGCGCCCGCCTTCAAAACTCTCGATAGCGGCGTCGAAGCTCTTTATGTCGCTGCCGACGCGCTCACAATCAGCAACCAGTCGCGCATCAGCAGTCTGGCGCTGTCGGCGCGACTCCCGTCGATTTCCGCTTTGAGAAAGGATGCAGAAGCAGGCGGTTTGATTTCGTATGGAGCAAACATCCCAGACCTGTTCCGGCGGGCCGGTGACCTTGTCGACAAGATTCTCCACGGGACGAAGCCATCTGACCTGCCAATTGAGCAGCCGACTAAGTTCGAATTGGTTATAAACGTCAAGACCGCGAAGGCGCTTGGCCTGACCATTCCGCCCGGTGTGTTTGCCATTGCTGACGAGGTGATCGAATAGCGGCCGAATGTCCGCTTCTGGCTGATTTTGTTGCAAAAGTCGGCTGCTGCCGATGGGCCCTCGGCCAGAAGCGGACATTCTGCCGCAGTCGCCTCACGTCTGTTGTTGGGAGAAGAGCGGAAGTCGCGTTTCGGGGCCGTCAATACCGCTTTTGACCCTTAACGGAAGTCGGGTTTACCGGCCTCCTTGATGAACCGGCGGCGCAGTCGGCGCGACTGACGTTTGGGCGTGCGCCCAGAAAATTCGACCCTAGGACATCGGGTCGGGAGACAACGCTATGAAACGCGCCGTCATCGCTTGCGCTTTGCTCCTGTCGGCGACTTTCGCCGCGCAAGCCTATCATTCGGAGTCCACGTATTACGACCTGGTGCGTCCCAACGGGCATCCGCGCAGCGATGCCATCTTTGATGCCGACCTCAACTTTTGCTACGCCCAAACTGGCTCCAGCCGCTACGAGGACTCGCCGGCATTCAAGCAATGCATGCTCGGCCGCAAGTGGCGCTGGGAGTCGGTTCGCACTGTGCGGAGCCCATCCAACGGACGACATGACTGCTTCGAGATTGACAATTGCGGGTTTCCCAACAATCCGCAGTAAGGTCCCAGCGGATTGAGGACTATAGCGCCGACATCGCACCCGCAAATGCGATCGATGCGAAGACCGCGGTGACATGCGCCGGATACGGCATCAAGATCAATTGATGGCGCGGGCGAGGCGTGGGGTTTGGCTATCAAAGGTTGATTGAGGCTCGGGAAGGTAACTGCGTGATGTCGGTGCCTGGCACATGACGTCAATTATTGCGGTGCAGCGCCATGTCCGGAGTTGGGGCAGATCGGAAGTGACCGGCCCACCGGCAGAACGGCGCTAGTGACCGTTTCGATTGTCAAACCTTCCAGATATAGTCGCTTCGGCTCGCGACCATTGCGGTGCCAGTAGGGAAGCACTCAATCAATTAGGGAGGAGACATCATGAAAGCGCATTTCAAGGTAGCTATCACTCTCGTCGCTGGCGCTACCATCGGCGCGGCAGCCGTCCAGGGGCTTCACGCACAGGCCACGCCAAAAGCATATGTCGTTACGGAGATTGAGGTCATCAACCAAGAAGCGCAAAATGCATATCTCCCAAAAGTCGGGGAAGTGATCAAGTCGACTGGCGGAACATATTTGGCCCGAGGCGGAAAAATTGTAGCGCTCGAAGGCGAAGCGCCGAAGCGCATGACCATCGTGGTCTATGATAGCCTCGAAAAGGCGCAAGCTTCGCGCAACTCGCCTGCGTGGGCGGCACTTAGTGCAGAGCGCAGCAAGGCGATTAAGACCAAGTCTTACGTGACCGAAGGCCTTTCGAATTAATCCGTGAAAGATAGACATTTATTGTGAGGCCGCCTGAGTGGGCGGCCTCTTTAATTTCAAACGAACCGCGATGTCGCCGAATGGCACTTTTCGGACATGGCCAGATGTCCGACTTGAGTCCGCTATGGCACGCTACAGCGGAAGTCGCTGCGTAGCGATTTCTCACGAGCGTCTGCTTGCTCCCGCCCAGGCAATAGCACAGGTCAAAACTGGCTCATTTTCTTGCTATCACTATACCCCCTCCAGCGGAGGGTGAAAAAAGATTCCTCACACCTCCCGTCGGCTCAAGAACGCCAGCCGCTCGAACAGGTGCACGTCCTGCTCGTTCTTCAACAGCGCGCCGTGCAGCGGCGGGATCAATTTCCGCGGATCACGTTCCCTGAGCATTTCCGGCGTCATGTCCTCGTTGAGCAGGAGTTTGAGCCAGTCCAACAGCTCCGAGGTCGACGGCTTCTTCTTCAGCCCCGGCACCTCGCGAACCTCGAAGAAGATGCGCAGCGCCTCCGCCACCAGGCGCTTCTGGATGCCGGGGAAATGCACGTCGACGATGCGGATCATGGTCTCCTGGTCGGGAAACTTGATGTAGTGGAAGAAGCAGCGGCGCAGGAAGGCGTCCGGCAATTCCTTCTCGTTGTTGGAGGTGATCATCACGATCGGGCGCAGTTTTGCCTTGATGTTCTCGCCGGTCTCGTAGACGAAGAATTCCATGCGGTCGAGCTCGAGCAAGAGATCGTTGGGGAATTCGATGTCGGCCTTGTCGATTTCGTCGATCAGGAGCACCGGGCGCTTGTCATGGGTGAAGGCGTCCCACAATTTACCGCGCTTGATATAATTCGAGATGTCCGACACCCTGGCGTCGCCGAGCTGGCTGTCGCGCAGCCGCGACACCGCGTCATATTCGTAGAGGCCCTGCTGCGCCTTGGTGGTGGACTTGATGTGCCAGGTCAACAGCGGCGCGCCGATCGCCTTGGCGACTTCCTCGGCCAGCACGGTCTTGCCGGTGCCGGGCTCGCCCTTGATCAGGAGCGGGCGCTCCAGCACGATCGAGGCGTTGACCGCGATCTTGAGGTCATCGGTGGCGACGTAGTCCTTGGTACCGGTAAATTTCATCGAGCAATTTGCCTTTTGTCTTGTGCTTGGGCGCAAGGGTGCGCTTTGGCTCGTGCAGGAACGACGGTCAGCGTCCCAACACCAGATTCAAGCGATCGTTGCGGGGATTGAAGCCTTCGGGACCCAATTCTAGTTGAAAAACCGGGCAGGTCCAGCTGTCGGCGGGGTGTTTTAGCGGCAGGGCATTGCAGCATGAGCCCTTGACGTTCGTGGTGCGGCGGGCAATCTGTTCAGCCATGTTCCTGCAATTCTTCACATCGCTGCGCGACGCGCAGGTCCCGGTGACCTTGCGCGAATATCTGACGCTGATGGAGGCGCTCGACGCCGACCTCGCCGAGCAGACGGTGGAGAATTTCTACTACCTTTCGCGCGCGGCGCTGGTGAAGGACGAGCGCAATCTCGACAAGTTCGACCGCGTGTTCGGCACCGTGTTCAAGGGGCTGGAAAGCCTGCTCGACGCCATGGAGAAGGCGGACATTCCCGCCGAATGGCTGAAGAAGCTCGCGGAGAAATACCTCACTGAAGAGGAGAAGAAGCAGATCGAGGCGATGGGCTGGGACAAGCTGATGGAGACCTTGCGCCAGCGCCTGAAGGAGCAGAAGGGCCGGCACCAGGGCGGCAGCAAGTGGATCGGCACCGCAGGCACCTCGCCGTTCGGCGCGCACGGCTATAACCCCGAAGGCATCCGGATCGGCCAGGAGAAGAACCGCAACAATCGCGCGGTGAAGGTGTGGGACCGCCGCGAATTCAGGGATCTCGACGGCAATGTCGAGCTCGGCATCCGCAACATCAAGATCGCGCTCCGCCGCCTGCGCAAGTTCGCCCGCACCGGCGCGCCCGACGAACTCGATCTCGACACCACGATCCGGGAGACCGCCAACCACGGCTATCTCGACGTCGTGATGCGCCCCGAACGGCGCAACGCGGTCAAGGTGCTGGTGTTCTTCGACATCGGCGGCTCGATGGATTCGCATATCGAGCAGGTCGAGGAGTTGTTCTCGGCGGCGAAGACCGAATTCAAGCACATGGAATATTTCTACTTCCACAACTGCCTTTATGAAGGCGTCTGGAAACAGAACAAGCGCCGCTTCACCGATCGGACGCCGACCTGGGACGTGCTGCATAAGTATCCGCACGACTACAAGGTGGTGTTCGTCGGCGACGCCTCGATGTCGCCTTACGAGATCATGGTGCCCGGCGGTTCGGTCGAGCATGTCAATGAGGAAGCCGGTTCGGTCTGGCTCGATCGCATCGTCAGGACCTATCCGCATTCGGTGTGGCTCAATCCGGTCGCACAGCGGCACTGGGACTATTCGGAATCCACCACCATCATCCGCCGGCTGTTTTCACAGCGCATGTTCCCGATTACCATCGAGGGCCTGGAGGGCGCGATGAAGGAACTGGTGCGGTAGTTGTCGTCATTCCGGGGCGCGCATAGCGCGAACCCGGAATCTCGATGTAGTGAATCCAGATTCCGGGTCTGGTCCGGAGCTGTCATCGGGCGGCGCAAGCGCCGACCCGTTGGGACCATCCCCGGCAGGCTACTTTGCATGGGGTTGTTTTCGATATTTTGGGAGGTACAGCAAAAATGCCCCAGACCATCCACACCGGCATCAAGGCGCTGATCGACGAGGCCAATGCCGAGATCGAAACCGTCGCCGCCGCCGACGCCATCAAGATCGCGCACAATGACGACGTGGTGATCGTCGACATCCGCGATCCCCGCGAGATCGAGCGCGAGGGCAAGATTCCCGGCGCGTTCTCCTGCACCCGCGGCATGCTGGAATTCTGGATCGATCCGGCAAGCCCCTATGCCAAGCCGATCTTCCAGCAGGACAAGAAATTCATCTTTCATTGCGCCGGCGGCATGCGTTCGGCGCTGGCGGCGAAGACCGCGCAGGACATGGGCCTGAAGCCGGTCGCCCATATGGGAGGTGGCTTTGCCGCCTGGCGCGACGCCGGCGGCCCGGTCGAGAAGGTCGAGCCGAAGAAGCCGAAGGGATAGCCGCACCACCGGCGCCATCCTTCGAGGTTCGCGAAGTGCTCGCACCTCCCGGATGAGCGCACTAGCGCTCACTCGGGGATGACGCCTTCCAGTTTCCGTCACCCTGAGGTGCCGTAGCGAAGCGAAGGCCTCGAAGGGCGACGGAAACCATCGGACCGAGGTCCAATGAAGCATCGGAAACCAAAATGACACCGACCGACGATCCGCTTGTCTCCACCGATTGGCTCGCCGCCCATATCGACGATCCCAAGGTCAGGATCATCGACGCGTCCTCCAAATTGCCCGGCGTGCTGCCGCTGCCCGCGGACGATTACCGGGCCGTGCATCTGCCGGGCGCGGTGTTTTTCGACGTCGACGCCATCGCCGATCACAGGGATGCGCGACCGCATATGTTCCCGAGCGCCGATCAGTTCGCGCGCGATGTTGCAGCACTCGGCATTTCCAATGGCGACACCGTCGTCGCCTATGATTCAGGCGGCTGGGTCGCCGCGCCGCGGGCGTGGTGGATGTTCCTGTCGTTCGGCCATCGCGATGTCAGGGTGCTCGACGGCGGCCTGAAGAAATGGCTGCGCGAGGGCCGACCCACCCATTCCGGCAACGTCACGGCGAAGCCCGGAAAATTCCAGGCCAAATTCGATGCCGCCTCTATTCGCAGCCAGCAGCAACTGGTCGGCAATCTCGCGACGCATGCCGAGCAGGTGGTCGATGCGCGGCCGCGGCCGCGTTTCGAAGGCACCGCAGCCGAGCCGCGCGCCGGCCTGCGCGGCGGTCACATCCCGGGCAGCCGCAGCGTCCCCTACGCCGGACTGTTCGACGCCGCGACCGGCGCGATGAAGCCGCTGGAAGAGCTGCGCCGGATTTTTGGGGACGCCGGCGTCGATATGGCAAAACCGATCGTGACGACTTGCGGCTCCGGCGTCTCGGCGCTGGTGCTGACCTTGGCGCTGTATCGTCTCGGCGTGCGCGGCAGCGCGCTGTATGACGGCTCGTGGTCGGAATGGGGCCTGCCCGACGGGCCGCCGGTTGCTACCGGTCCGGCCTGATCGCCAGGGAATTCAGGATTTAGCGGGCCGGCGTTGGCGGCTGAGCGAACGGGTTGGTCTGCTGTGGCGCCTGCCGCGCCGCCAGTCGCGCCCGCGCCGCCAGTCGGCGCCGCTGCGCCGCGCGTCGGGCCTGCTGGCGCTTCTTGATGGCGTCGCGGTCCTCGTGCCTTTCGCCGGTGGCCTTCGCCGGCGTTGGCGTTTCGACGACGACCGTTGGGCCGCCGAGCGTAGCGATCTTCGTCGAGGCGGCATCAGGCTCCGCCGGAGCCGGTGTGCTTGCTTGCACGGCTGCGGCCGGCTCGGAAGCAATCGGGGTGACATTGGCCGGCGGCGGCAAATCCGGCGCCGGCGGCGAGACCTGTTCGGTCGAGGCAACCTTGTCGGGGGCGGGAGCCGCCTTATCGGGGTCGGACGCTGCGGGCTTGGGGATGTCGGCGGAAGCCGGCGCATCGGGTTGCGCCGCTGCCGCCTCGCTTGGTGCCGGACTTTCCGGAGCAGGATTTGCGGACCTGGCGACCTCCGGCGATGGGGTCTCCTCCGGCTTCAGCGCGGCGACCTGGCCGGTCTCGGCCGGCGCTGATGCAGCCGAAGCTTGTGCGGCCGGCGTCGGGAGATTGGTGTCTTGCTCGACCGGTGCCGCGACGGCGGGAACATGATCCGATTGCTTTTGTGGTGCGGCCGGCGGCTCGACCCGCAGCAACGCCAGCACCGGCCTTGTCGCTTCGGCTTGCTGCGCAAACGTCGCCTCGGGCGCGGCGCGCCACGACGGGTTGCTGGCAAATTGCTCGTGGGCAGCACGCAACAGCGCCGCCGCGCCAAGTCCGAAGACCAGTATCGACATCGACAGCACGATCGCGGCGAACAAGAAACGAAAGCCGGGGAGCATGGAGAGGCAAATTCCGCCCTGGCACGGGTTAGGCGAAGGCCCGTGAGCATCTGGGAACGCGGTGATCACTGAATTGGCCGCGTTCGCGCGCATCGGACCCCACCAGTGCGCAGCGAATCAGGCTGGTTTGAGAATACCGCAACGGATTCCCGGCGCTTGTTAAAAATCGACGGCGCGGTCGCGCCTCCGGCGGCGGAAATGCGTTTCCTTAAGGAGTGCGGCTTGGTTGCAACGGTGCGCCGGGATCACGATAAAATGCTGGAATCTGGCCTGAATTGGCCTGATTTGTCTTGAATGCGCCGCTATCTTGAGGCACCTGCCGTTAACGGTCCGGTGTCGGCCTGGGGACTATACAAGGGCGATGATGATCAAACGCATTCTGACGATTTGTGCTGCCGTGGCGGCTGGCGCGGCAGGAACCGCGCTTGCGCAGGCGCAACAGGGGTATCCGGTCCCGCCCGGTCCGATTTATTCGGCGGCGCCGCCGCCTTATCCGCCCGGCGGATATCCGCCCGAGTATCGGCGCGGTCCGGGCGCGCCGGATTTCGACTCGCTCGAGGATGACGAGGGGCCACCCGGGCTGTCGCCGCCCGGCCCAGTGCTGTCCCCCGACGATCCGCGTTACGGCCGTCCGGTCTATACCGATCGCGGCGCGCCTACCGGTCCGATCCTTTCGCCTGACGATCCCCGCTACGGCCGCCCCGATAACGCCCGTCCGGTCTACACCGATCGTGGTCCGCCGACGGGTCCGATCCTGTCGCCCGATGATCCCCGCTACGGCCGCCCTGACGGTCCGCCGCAGGTGATCTATTCCGACCGCGGCAACGGCGATCCCGCCCGCGACGGCGCCCCGCGTCCGCCGGAGGGTGTGGGGCCTGGTGGCAATGTCACGGGATCGGTACAGCCCGCGCCGATCGGCGCCGACGGCAAGCCGATGGTTTTGTCCGCGCTGCCGCCGGATGAACAGCCCGAGGCCGGTCCGGCGCAACTGCCGCAGAACCTGCGACGGCAGGAAGTCGCGTTGACCACCAAGGAGCCAGCGGGAACGCTGATCGTCGATACCCCGAACACCTATCTCTACTACGTGCTGGGCGGCGGCCGCGCGATCCGCTACGGCGTCCGCGTCGGCCGCGACGGCTTCACCTGGACCGGCGTGCAGAAGATCACCCGCAAGGCCGAATGGCCGGATTGGCATCCGCCGCCGGAGATGATCGATCGCCAGCCCTATCTGCCGCGCTTCATGGCCGGCGGCCCCGGCAATCCCTTGGGCGCGCGCGCGATGTATCTCGGCAATACGGTCTATCGCATTCACGGCACCAACCAGCCTTCGACGATCGGCAAGTTCGTCTCCTCGGGTTGCATCGGCATGCTGAACGAGGATGTCTCCGACCTGTTCGACCGCGTCAAGGTCGGCACCCGCGTGGTCGTGCTTCCCGGCGGGCCGCCGCCGCTGTCGACGACGACCGCCTCGGCGGCGCCGATCCCGGGCCCGAATGCCGGCGTCGGCCCGGCACCGGCGCAGATGTCGGGCCCCGTCCCCGGCACCCAGCCGACCGTGGTGCCGCCGCTACCCCCGCCGGTGACGGTGCGATAAGCGTTGCGATTGGTACGAACGTCATCGGGAAGGGCGCCCTTGCGGCGCCCTTTTTGCTATCACGCCAGTCTTCGCAGCGTCTCGCCCTTGAACCAGGCGTCGATGCCCTCGACCATTTGGCCGTAGTGGTTGCGAAAGCTCTCCTCGGTGACGTAGCCGAGATGCGGCGTCAGCACGATGTTGTCGAGCTTGCGGAACGGGTGCTCGACCGGCAGCGGCTCGACCGAGAACACGTCGACCGCGGCGCCGGCGATGCGGCGCGCTTTCAGGGTTTCCAACAGCGCCGCCTCGTCGACGATCGGCCCGCGCGCGGTATTGACGAGAAAACTGGTCGGCTTCATCCGCGCCAGGTCGGCGGCGCCGACAAGGCCACGCGAACGCTGGCTCAGCACCACATGGACGGTGATGATGTCGGCGGTTGCGAACAATTCCTCCTTGCTGGCGTAACCGACGCCGACTTCCTTGCAGCGCTCGGCCGTCAGGTTCGGGCTCCAGGCGATTACGTTCATGCCGAACGCCTTCGCCAGCCCCGACACCTTGGCTCCCAACTTGCCGAGGCCGATGATGCCGAGCGTCTTGCCCTCGATCTCCATGCCGACATATTTCTGCAAGGGTTCGCCGGCGTGCATGCGCGCGTTCTCGCGGCCGATATTGCGGGTCAGTTCCAGGATCAGCCCCAGGGTCAGGGGCGCGGTGGGATCGCGCGCAAATTGCGTCCCGCACAGCACCACCTGGTGCTCCTTGGCAGCCTCCATATCGATCGCGGCGTTGCGCATGCCCGAGGTGATCAGCAATTTCAGCTTGGGCAGCGCCGCAAACAGCGCATGCGGAAACGGCGTGCGCTCGCGCATCGCGCAGATGATCTCGAAATCCGCAAGCGCTGAGGCCGCGGCCTCCGTCGAGGCAAAGGGCTGGTTGAAGACCTTTATGTCGACGCGGTCGGCGATCTTCGACCAGTCCGCCAAACCCGGCGTCAGGTTCATATAGTCATCGAGAATTGCACAGCGCAGCCGCGTCATGGGAAATCCGCCTCGGGGGTGATGACGGCTTGGGAATGCCGCCCAGGAGGCGGTCATGGTTGCGCGCAATTGGCGGGCGCGCAAGCGCCGGCAGCCCGAAAAGCGCGCGCGGGAAGCGGTGGCTGCTATGAGTGGGCGGGCGACCTCTGCGCCTTCGCGGCCCGGATTTCGACGAGCATGGATTGCACCGCGGGCGAAACCGCCTTGTGCTTGGCGCGCCAGGCCGGGCCCGGACCGCGCATGTAATGCAGCTCCGGTCGGTAGGGGTCGAACGCCCTTATGAAGAACTGGCGCAGGAAGGCCCGGAATCCAGCGACGAGGCCGGACTGTCCGTCCCGGTTGGTCGCTGTGGCGGAAAACGACTCTGAAGTGATGGTTGTCATGACCGGCCTGCTCTGTTTTCACCCGCGGCTTGTGCCGCCTTGGGTGCGCCTGTTAGTGCGCTGAAAACGAGTTTTGGCCTGATTTATTAAAAGAAGGTTTCAATTGTCGTGATCTGGCGCACACATGGTGACCATCCCGTAATGATCCGGGAGAACGGATGGAAAACATCGCGGGTGCGGTTGCCCTTTGGGGGCCGCGCCGCTACATCAGCGCCAGTAAATCTCCGAAAAATCCCCGGCTTTCCAGGAAACGCGATGGCGCGCCAGTTCGTCTATTTCATGAAGGGTTTGTCCAAGACCTACCCACCCAACCGCAAGGTTTTAGATAACGTCCATCTGTCGTTCTACCCGGACGCCAAGATCGGCGTGCTCGGCGTCAACGGCTCGGGCAAATCGACGCTGCTGCGGATCATGGCCGGCCTCGACAAGGAATATAACGGCGAAGCCTGGGTCGCCGAGGGCGCCCGCGTCGGCTACCTCGAACAGGAGCCGCAGCTCGATGCCAGTAAAAGCGTGCGCGAAAACGTCATGCTCGGGGTGGCCAAGCAGAAGGCGATCCTCGATCGCTACAACGAGCTGGCGATGAATTATTCCGACGAGACCGCCGACGAGATGACCAAACTGCAGGACGAGATCGAGGCCGCGGGGCTTTGGGATCTCGACAGCAAGGTCGATCAGGCGATGGACGCGCTGCGCTGTCCGCCCGACGATTCCGACGTGACCAAACTCTCCGGCGGCGAACGCCGCCGCGTCGCGCTGTGCAAGCTGCTGCTCGACCAGCCGGATCTGCTGCTGCTCGACGAGCCGACCAACCATCTCGACGCCGAATCGGTGTCATGGCTGGAAGGCCATTTGCGCAACTATCCCGGCGCCATCCTGATCGTCACCCATGACCGCTATTTCCTCGACAACGTCACCAGCTGGATTCTCGAACTCGACCGCGGCAAGGGTATTCCCTACGAGGGCAATTATTCGTCTTGGCTGGTGCAGAAGCAGAAGCGGCTCGAGCAGGAGGGCCGCGAGGATGCCGCCCATCAGCGCACCTTGGCGCGCGAGCAGGAATGGATCGCGGCCTCGCCCAAGGCGCGCCAGGCCAAATCCAAGGCGCGCTACCAGCGCTACGAGGAGCTGCTGAAACTCGCGAGCGAGAAGCAGACCCAGACCGCGCAGATCACGATTCCCGTGGCCGAGCGGCTCGGCCAGAACGTGGTGGATTTCGAGGGCCTGACCAAGGGATTTGGCGACAATCTGTTGATCGATGACCTGACGTTCAAACTGCCGCCCGGCGGCATCGTCGGCGTGATCGGCCCCAACGGCGCCGGCAAGACCACGCTGTTCCGGATGATCACCGGGCAGGACAAGGCGGACAAGGGCACCATCGCGGTCGGCGAGAGCGTGCATCTCGGCTACGTCGACCAGTCGCGCGATTCGCTCGACGGCAAGAAGACCGTGTGGGAGGAGATTTCCGGCGGCAACGAACTCATTCTGCTCGGCAAGCGCGAGGTCAATTCGCGCGGCTATTGCTCCTCGTTCAATTTCAAGGGCGCCGACCAGCAGAAGAAGGTCGGCGCGCTATCGGGCGGCGAGCGCAACCGCGTGCATCTGGCCAAGATGCTCAAATCCGGCGCCAATCTCCTGCTGCTCGACGAGCCGACCAACGATCTCGACGTCGATACCCTGCGCGCGCTGGAAGAAGCGCTGGAGGATTTCGCCGGCTGCGCCGTGATCATCAGCCACGACCGCTGGTTCCTCGACCGTATCGCCACCCACATGCTGGCCTTCGAAGGCGACAGCCATGTCGAATGGTTCGAAGGCAATTTCCAGGACTATGAGAAGGACAAGATGCGCAGGCTGGGGCAGGATTCCGTCATTCCGCACCGCGTGAAATATAAGAAGCTGACGCGATGAGCTTCGCGATCCATTGAGGGACTTGTGCGGTTGTCGTGGAAAATCCGTGGAAGATCGCAAGAATGACGGCGATCTGCCAGACGACAAAGAGAGCGAAAAAGGACTGAACCATCCCGAAAAGCGCCCCGGCCACCGCCGCCGTCGCCCAACAGACCATGACGCTTTCCAATCTTCTGAACGAGGGATTGGTAATAAGCAGTCCCAGAATGGTGATGGCGCCCCCCACGGCGCCGCCGACAAGGCCAACGAAGTAGACCGCCGCGGGGTCGTTCCCAAGGTATGCGGTCGTCGGAGTGATTGGCGTGCTTGTGGTCGTCGCAGTATCGGCGCTGCTTCCTCCCACCGGCGACGAGGCATCCGAAGCGTTGCTTTTACTGGTCGTATCCGAAGCGGTGCCGCTAACAGACGTATCCGAGCCGCTGGTGTTCGAGGTGTCCACGGTGCTGTTATCAGGTGCGATGGTTTTGGAATATTGATTGAGCAGCCCCATTGTTGTTGCGCTCGTGTCAAAGGCGACAATCCAGGCTACCGCCGTGATAATGACGACAAGCGCCAGCTGGAATCGGTCGCGTAGCCCGAAAATGGCGTTGCAAGTTGCCACAACGCCGCCGAACAACACGCCCGGCAGAATTGCTGCCTTGGCGCCTACCGAGTTGACAAAGGAAAACGTCAGGGCATCAGGCGAGTAGGTCGTTGCCAGATAACTGCCGATCGCGGACACAAGGGCCATTGCCGCAAGGACCAGCATCAATGATCTGTCGCTCGAGGGGTTCTTCGCCGGTAATTCGCTGAGCATGCGATCCACGGCCGCGCGTACCTCGGCCGCCATGCTTCCTTCCGGTTCGAGAATGGTGACGGCCTTCAGATAGTTCGGGACGTTTTCGAGCGGCGTGGGGACTGCCATCACCGGCAGCACGCGCATGCTCGGATTTGGCCACTTGCTGCGGGCAAATCCCATTTCGGTCAGCGTATACCTTCCCCTGGTGACGGATTGCGGGCTTATCAGGAACACCATGAAGTCGCTCTTCGATATCGCGGACTCCACGCGCGTGTCGAAGCTGTCGCCGGGCGGAAGATCGTCGTGCGAAAAAAATACGTCGTAATCGCGGTTGCGGAGCGACTGCGCGATCTGGTCAGCCGCCGATTCGAGTTCGGATGGAAATGACAGGAAAATCCGCATGGCGTTCAAAGTACCACCGGAAATTGATTTTTGACAACTGGCTAGGGATTTGCTCGCGACAAGGCCGGCGCAACGCCGCCGGTTTGCCGGGTGCTGTTACTCCACCTTCTCTGCCAGCCACATCTTGATCAGCGACTGATACGGCACGTCGCGCTTGTTCGCAGCGATCTTGATCTGTTCCAGCAGGCTTACAGGCAGCCGCAACGAGATGGCTGTGGTTGATGGCTTCAGATTTGGGAAGCGTACCGGGACGGCCTTGCTGAGGTCGAAATAGTCCGCAGTATCGTGCGACTCCCAAAAAGAACGTTCCTGGGACTCGTTGGCAAATTTGGGGACTTGTTTAAGTTTCTTCGGCATAGCGTGTACGCTCCTTCGCGCTCATCGGACGTACTGAAATAATCCGAACCAGGGTTGCTTCCTGCCTCAACGTGAAGGCGATCTGCAGAAGGCGACCTGCATGTGTCTTTCCGTAAGCATGGTATCGCTGTTCAGACGCGCTATGACCGAGGTCGTGCAGCAGTAGAAGCGGTGTATTCAGAAACACCTGTTCCGCTTCGGCTTGGCCGACGCCGTGCTTGTCCGCACTCTTTCGGCTGTTACCATCGTCCCAGTCGAAGCCAGTAATCCGCTTAAGGTCAATCATATTGTATATTATCATAATATACAATATTGTAAAACTGATGCAAGACAGGATTGAGATTCGAGAGCTGTCCGGCCGCCTCGTCTTGGTGATGGCGCTTCTGCTTGCTTTTGGATTGCTGTTTTCTCCCGCCGGCGCCGCAGACGCCGGCTTCACCCAATTCATCGCCTCGCTCTGGCCGGAAGCGCAAGCCGCTGGCGTCTCGCGCGCGACTTTCGATGCCGAGACGCGCGGTCTCGATCCGGACTACAAGTTGCCCGACCTGATCCTGCCCGGACGTCCCGCGACCGGCGCGCCGTCGCAGGCCGAATTCGTTCAGGTGCCCGCCGATTACATCAAGGAAGCCAGCATCGCGCGGCTGGCCGAGGAGGGGCAGCGGCTGCTGGCGAAATATCGCCCGGCGCTGAACGGGATCGAGGCGCGCTTCGGCGTCCCTGCCACCATTGTGCTGGCGATCTGGGGCCGCGAAACCGATTACGGCCGCTATACGTTGCCTTACGATGCCGTGCGGGTGCTGGCGACGCAGGCCTATGTCGGCCGGCGCAAGGATCAATATCGAGGCGAATTCATCCTGGCGCTGAAGATGCTCGGCGACGGCGTGGTGACACGCAAGGATCTGCGTGCATCGTGGGGCGGCGCCGTCGGCCTCACCCAGTTTCTGCCGTCGGAATTCTATCAGCACGGCGTCGATTTCGACGGCGACGGCCGGGTCGACATCTGGCATTCGGTGCCGGATGCGCTGGCCTCCGCCGCCGCGCAACTCGTCAACAAGGGTTGGCAGCCGGGCTTGCGCTGGGCCTATGAAGTGCGCCCGCCCGCCAACGTCGATTGCACCCTGGGCGTGCCGGAGGTGACAAAACCGATCGGCGAGTGGCTGCGCGATGGTTTCGTGCCGGTGCGCGGGCAGAAACTGAGCGCGGCCGAGCAGGCAGAGCCGGCCTCGCTGCTGCAGCCGGAAGGCATTTACGGTCCCGCATTCCTGACCACGAAAAATTATTTCGTCATCAAGGAATACAATTTCTCCGATCTCTACGTGCTGTTCGTCGGCCATCTCGCCGACCGCATGCTGAGCCCGCAACCGTTCGCGACGCCGTGGTCGGCATCCACCCAGCTGCGCAGCGCCGACGTCGAGGCGATGCAGCGCGGGCTGACGCGCATCGGCCTCTACAAGGACAAGCTGGACGGCAAGGCCGGGATGCAGACCCGTGCGGCGCTCGGCGCCTACCAGAAATCGGCGGGCCTCAAGGTCGATTGCTGGCCGAGCGAGGCGGTGCTGCGTTCGATCAACGCGGCACGGTGAAAAAGAAAAACCCGGCCGAAGCATCGGCCGGGTTTGGATCAAGGCGCGGCGGACCAAACGCCGGTCAGATCAGTTGCAGATTTGGATGCGGCGGAAACGCCACTCGTAACCATCCCAGAAACGCTGACGCTGCCAGTAGCAGCCGGGGGGCGGGGGCGGCGCCTCTTCCACATACACCGGGGCCGGACGGCTGGCGGCAACTGCGCCACCGACGATCGCGCCGCCGATGATTCCACCGGCTACAGCTGCGCCGAGGTAACGCTGTGCGCTCGCCGGCGTCGCGGTCAGCGAACCGGCGATCGTTGCGACCGCGACGAAGGCAGCTAATGTCTTGTTCATGTCTCGAGCTCTCCTGGAGGTGGCGCCTTCAGTCAGCGCCGGGGTTAAGGTAACTCACACGCTTTTCGAAGCTGATCGTCTCGCTAAAAAAGCGCACAACGGTCAACCGAAAGTAAACGCGCGTAGGCTGGTGGGCCGAAAAAAAGGTTTTTTAAGGCCAATTTTCGAAAGCTTCCCCAAAACGGCTGGTTTTAAGGAAGATGAACGGCCTCAGCCGCAGACCCGCACGCGGCGGAACCGCCAGGCGTAGCCGTCCCAGAAACGCTGCTGCTGCCAGTAGCAGTCGCCAGCGTAACCGGGACCGCCGACATAGGCCGGACCGCCATAATAGCCGTAGCCGGGTCCGTAATAGCCGTAGCCGGGGCCATAATAATAGGGGGAGGCCAGCGCGCCGCCGACGATAGCGCCGCCGATCAGTCCGCCGGCCACGGCCGCGCCGAAGCCGCGCTGCGCATGGGCAGGCGCGGGCACCGCCACGGCCGAAACGGCCAGGGTGGCAATGGCAGCCAGTGCCATCAATGTCTTCCTCATGGGCTTCACCTTTCATTGAGCAGGAGAACAGCAGATACAGCGATCCGTCGGGCAGAAAGTTCCACACTTCGCTTGAATGATCAATGAACGGGGCCGCCACATTTGGCGACCAATAATGGCGGAGGGCCAATGGCTTTTGCGGTGCACAATTTGATGTCAATGGGGCGCGAGGGAAGCCGGGAATGAACGCGATGGCAACCGTTGGAATCGCGGTCGCCGGCACGACGCTGCTTTGCTTTGTGCTGATGACGCGCCTGGAGAACGGCAGGCGCAATCGCCGGTCGTCCGCCGACGTCTCCTCAAGCGGCAGCGCCGACTATGCCGCCGCCGGTGGCTGGAGCCTCTTCAACTGGGGCGATGGGCAAGATGCGGCGACCGACGGTTGCGGCCATGCGGCTGACTCTGGCGGAGGCGATAGCGGGGGAAGCTGCGACGCTGGTGGTGGCGGCGACGGCGGAGGTGGAGGAGGCGACTGACGGCCTTCGGCGAGCGGGAAAGATCAGCTATTTGATCCATCGCAAGCGCGATTTCTTAGATTCATTCCAGGGTGCTTCCCGGGCGGCCTCGAACCAATTTGGAATCGATTGAAAAGTCGGTTTTTCCCTTTGCATCCCGCCGCGGTCTTAAATATCTCGATGGTCAGGCATCACCGAAGGGCTCTTCCGTTTCCATGATCGTATGTTCCTGTAACGTCCTCAGCGACGACGATGTCCGCAACGCCGTCAGCGCCTCGGAAGACCTTCCACGCAATGCAAAGCAGATCTACGGCTGTCTTGGCTGCAGTGCCGAGTGCGGCCGCTGCGCGCGCACCATCAAGACCATTATCGATGAGGCGCTCGGCGCCTGCGCCAAGGCCTGCCATTCCGGATGTCCGCACAACCAGACTGCGAAACATCAGCCCGTCCACGGCGATTTCTCGCTCGCCGCCTCCTGAAGATCAATTCCTCGAATTTCGGTATTGGATTTCCCGGCTCGCCTTTTGCCGCGAGGCTTGCTCTGCTCCCCGATCTGATTTAGAAACGTTCTAAATAAGTTGAAGCCGACCTGTTTTGGCTGCAACCACCGGAGTGCATCATGCAGGGCGACGCAAAAGTCATCGAATATCTCAACAAGGGCCTGCGTAGCGAGCTTACCGCCATCAATCAGTATTGGCTGCACTATCGGCTGCTGAACAATTGGGGCCTGCTGGAGATGGCCAAGGTTTGGCGCAAGGAATCCATCGAGGAGATGGAACACGCCGACAAGTTCACCGACCGCATCCTGTTCCTCGACGGCTTTCCCAACATGCAGGTGCTCGATCCCCTGCGGATCGGCCAGAACGTCAAGGAAATCATCGATTGCGATCTGGCCTCCGAGCTGGCGGCGCGCGCGCTCTACCAGGAAGCGGCGACCTACTGCCACGGCGTCAAGGATTACGTTTCGCGCGATCTGTTCGAGCGCCTGATGAAGGACGAGGAGGAGCACATCGACTTCCTCGAAACCCAGCTCGATCTGATCGGGCGGATCGGGCTCGAGCTTTACACCCAGAAGCACGTCGGCGGACTCAAGAGCGAGTCGTAGACGCTCCCGCCGCGCTGCAAGCAACTACAGTTGCGTCTTGTAGCGCGCCTCGACCACGTCTTGGCTTTCCGGTTCGCCAAGAGCGGTCTGGTCGTGGATGACCTGACTGATGCTCGGCATTACCTTACGCTCAACCTGCGCCTCCTTCGACCACAGCTTTGAGCGCATCAGCGCCTTGCCGCAATGGAAATAGGCTTCCTTGACGTCGATGCTGAGTACCGCGCGCGGCAGCTTGCCGAACTCTTCCGTCGCGGCCAACAGAGCAGGCTCTACCGATAGTTTGCCACTGCCGCCGACGCGCAGCGTCTCGTCGATGCCGGGCACGAAGAAGATCAGTTGCACAAAGCCGCTTCCCTCGACGATGTTGCGGAAACTGTCGATCCGGTTGTTGCCCGAGCGATCCGGCATCAGGAGCTGGTTCGGGCCTGTGACATGGACAAAACCGGGATTGCCGCCGCGCGGCGAGGCGTCGACGCTGCCGTCGGAGCCGGAGGTGGCGAGCACGCAGAACGGCGACATCGCGATGAATTTTTTCGCGTGCGCGTCGATCTCGGGGCGCGCCTTGGCGATCACGCGCGGCGAAGGCTCTGGGTAGATCGTCTTGAGGTCGCTGGCGGCGAGATCGGACAAGGGCTGTCTCCCTAACAATGCGTCGGGACAACGATATCATCGGGGCGCCGTCGCGGCCATCCTTTATCGGCGGGTCCGCCACGGCCAGTCGATCACCCCGGCGCAGTAGAGCGCCCACCAGGCCAGCACCGGCTGAAACGCGAGGCGGGGCCCGTGATAGAGCCAGCTGTTGGCGATGTAAGGCAGCTCGATGCCCTCGATTGCATGCTTGAAATTCGCCGGCCAGACGCAGACCGCGTAGGCCGCCAGCGCGACGCCGGCCCACCAGCGCAGTGGCCGCGTCAGCAATGCGGCGGCGCCCACGAGTTCGCACAGCCCGGTGATGAAGATGACCTGCGGCGCGAACGGCACCCATGAGGGCGTGATCGCGAGCAGCTTGTCCGGCGCCCAGAGATGCGCGATTCCCGCCGCAGCATAGAACGCGGCGAGAATCCAGCGCATCGCGGCGCGAATGTTGGCGAAGCGATCAGGCAGGAGATCGGCAGGCATTTTCGCTGATTCCGAAGGAAGTGTTCCTGTTCAACCCGCAAATGGGTGAAGTCACTGCCTCCTATGGCGACGACGCCTTGTCAGCCCGTGTGGTGCTGACCGGACAAATAACCAGCGCCGCAGCCACAAGAGCGATCAACGATCGGTTACAGGCCGGCAACGATTTGCATTTCTGACAAGGCCAATCGATTGCGGTCGCTGCGATCGCCGTTTCACATCGCGTGCTGCGGCGCCATCGCCAGCAATTCCTGCAGCTGCTGCTTGTAGAATTTGGCGTTCCCGGTGGTGAGATGGCCGCGCGTCTCGGTGCTGGCCGGGATCAGATAGAGCTTGCCGTTCTTGATGCGCTTGATCGCGGCGTCGGTGACGCCGGTTTCCGGCGGATTGCGCTCATCATCGGCGGCATTGATCGCGAGCGTCGTGGCCGTGATCTTTTCCAGGCCGGGCGACGGATTGTAGTCGTGCGAGGCTTCCCATTGATAGATGTAGTCGTTGGCATCCGCCGCGATCGGCAGCGCGAGCTGCTCGTCGACCATCTTGTCGGCCTTCGCGGATGTCGGCGCCAGCGTCTGGTAGCCGAGCGTGCCGCCGGCGCTTGCGAAACGATAGGCCGCGATGGCGTATTTCATCATCCGCGGCGGCGCGGTGTAATTGCCGCCCTGGTAATCGGGATCGTTGCGGATGGTCTCAATCATCATCCGCCGCAGTATCCAGTTGCGCGCCGCCATCTCGGTCGGCTGCGACGCCATCGGCACCAGCACGTCCATGAATTGCGGATACTTCACGCCCCAGACCCAGGTGTGCATGCCGCCCATCGAATTGCCGATCACCAGCCGCAGGTGCTTGATGCCGAGCCCTTCGGTGACCAGGCGGTACTGCGCTTCCACCATGTCTTCATAGTCGTATTTCGGAAACGCCGTCTTCATGCCGTCGGACGGTTTTGACGATTGGCCGTGGCCGACGCTGTCGGGAATAATGATGTAATATTTGGTGGCATCGAGCGGCTGGCCCGGACCGAACAGCTCGCCGGCAAAGGTCGGCGTCAGCATGGTCGCCGCCGATCCGCCGGAGCCGTGCAGCACCAGCACCGGCTGGCCTGAAGGCTGGCCGATGGTGGTGTAATGCATCCGTAAGCCCGGCATGGTCTCGCCGGTGTGGAATTTGAAGTCGTTGGCGATCCAGTCGCCCTGCTTCGGTGCCGGGTAGTCCGCCGCCAGAGCGGGAAACGAGGTCATTGCAAAAATAGCCAACAGTGCTGCGCGCGGATATTTCATGGATGGCGTTTCCCCGACGGCAGCTAGGTTGCCGCTTTGGCCGCAACCTATCACGCGCCGCGCCGCGAGGCGATGCTGCTATGGCGTGTCCTCGACGTCGGTCTCGGGACGGTCACCGCCGGCGGCGGTTTCGGTGTGCCATTTGCCGTCGGCGGTCTCGTATTCGATCGCCTCGGTACGCCCGGGCACGCGCTGCTCCGCGGCGGCGCGCCGGGCGGCGGCCAGCGCCGCGGCATGGCTCGGAAACGGCTCGGAAAATACGCCATCGACGGTATAAGCCCAGCCGCCGTCATGTTGAACGATTCTGTAGGTGACGTGGGACATCGGGGAACTCGCGCGGTTGGGATGCGGCGACGGGGGTGAACGTGGCGCCCATTCTATGCCAAAATGAGCCGGGATACAGTATTTGGATCAGGGGTCGCCCGGACCAAGGAGACAACAGATGTGCCGCAACATCAAGACGCTGTTCAATTTCGAGCCGCCGGCCACCGAGGATGAGATCCAGGCCTCGGCGCTGCAATTCGTGCGCAAGCTTTCGGGCTTCAACAAGCCGTCGCAGGCCAATGCCGAAGCCTTCGACCGCGCCGTCGACGAGGTGAGTGCCGCGGCCCGCCGCCTGCTGGCGTCGCTGCATACCCAGGCGCCGGCGCGCGACCGCGAAATCGAGGCCGAGAAGGCGAGGGAGCGCTCGCGGCTGCGGTTCGGGTGAAACCTTCGGCCAGAGCGGGATGACTTTTCTTCGAATCGTCATCCCGCTCTATCTTTTTGTTTGAGCATGATCTTTTCGGAAAACCGGTTCCCACTTTTCCGGATCATGCTCTAGGCCGGGTCTTATAGCTCGAATGAAAATGTGCGTGCCCGAGGAGATATGATGGCCTGGTACAGCTATGTCGGCTGGTTCTTCGCCGGCGCGTTTCTCGCCAATGCCATCCCGCACATCGTGCAGGGCATTTGCGGCAACCGGTTCCAGACGCCGTTCGCTTCGCCGCCCGGCATCGGCGAATCTTCGGCCATGGTCAACGCGATCTGGGGTCTGTTCAATTTCGCGGTCGGCGGGGTGCTATTGCACGTGTGCTTCCCGCCCGCTTTGCCGCCGTCATGGGGGCTATGTGCCGCCGGCCTCGCCGGAGCCGCCGTCATGGCGCTGTGGCTGGCCAGCCATTTCGGCAAGGTGCGCAACGCCGCGCCGCATCCCTGAAGTGTGATCTCGCGGCTCCGTGACGATCTACTTCTTGTGCTTGTGCTTTTTCTTCTTCTTGTGGTCGTCGTCATCGTCGTCGCCGGGCTCGTCGTCGTGCTGGCTCGCTTCCAGCGCGGCGCGCTCGGCGGCTTCGCGCTCGAGGGCCTCGCGCTCGCGCATTTTCTTGTAGTCTTCATAGGCATCGAACACGAGATGCAGCCACGGCATCACCTGGTCGATCGACGGCAATTGGCCTGATGGCCCCGGCTCGCCGCGCTGGCCCTGTGGGCCGGTCGCTCCGGGCTTGCCCTGCGGCCCAGCCTCGCCGCGCGGGCCTTGCGGCCCGATCTTGCCCTGCGGTCCCGGCTTGCCGCGTGGACCTTCCAGTCCGGGCCGTCCGGGATGTCCCTGCGGTCCGGCTCGCCCCGGCTCGCCGCGCGGGCCCTGCGGTCCCTGTCGTCCCTGCCGAATTTCGTCCGCCACGCGCGCGCTCCCGGTGATTGCCAAGGCTTTCCTTAGCAGAAAGGCCTTCCTTGGCAGAAAGGCTTTCCTTAGCAGAGCTTCGATAACGGCATCAATTGAGCTGACGGCGTTGATCAACATCAATCATCGCCCGGGTCCCAGATCACCGGCAGATTGAGCAGCCCGCGGAACGCCCAGCCGCCGATCCGCACCGGCTCGCTTTGATCGAGCCGCAATCCCTTCAACCGCGCAAAAATGCCCGGCAGCGCCACGTCGGCGACCATCGCGCACGAGGCGAAGGCGCCGGCGCAATAATGCGGGCCGGCACCGAAGGCGATGCTCTTCTGGGTGTCGCGGGTGATATCGAAATCGTCGGGGTTACCAAAGCAGGCCTCGTCGCGATTGGCCGAGCCGAACATGAAGAATATGCGGTCCTCCGGCTCGAAATCGACGCCGCCATAGGACCACGGTTTTGCCACCCGCCGCGGCGACATTCCGATCGGCGCGATCCAGCGCGCATATTCCTCGAACACGTCGATCCATTTTGCTTTGCCGGCGCGGACCAGCGCCAGCTGGCCGGGATGCGTCAACAGCGCCCAGATCGTGCCTGCGATAGCGTCGCGCGGCTCGTTCTGCCCGCCGGAGATCGCCAGTTTTACATTGGCGCGCACGCTGGCCAGCGGCTGGCCGGCCGAGAGCAGCACGCTGAGGATGGAGGTGTTCGGGTGCTTCGTCACTACCGGGATCATGTCGTCGATCGCGGCGTCGATGCCGGCGGTCGCGGCATGACAGCGCGCCTCGATCTCCTTGTTGCCGGTATAGTTGGCGATGCCGTCGATCATCGCCTGCGACCAGGCGTCCATGTCCTGGAAGCGCATGTTGGTCAGCCCGGTGATGTCTTTTAAGCATTCGGCCGACAGCGGCAGCGCGAACGCCTTGGTCAGATCGGCGCGGCCGGCGGGCGCAAGCTCGTCGAGGATGCGCTCGGCATGGGCCCGAAACTGTTTCAGCCAGGTGTCGCGCACCGTGCGCGGCGACACCGACGGGAACATCGCCGCGCGCTCGGCCATGTGCGCCTCGCCGTCCTTGCGCATCATGTTGTGGCCCATCAGCGTGTTCATCAGTCCGGCCGGCTGGTGCGAGGAGAATACGTCGGTGCGTTTCTCCTGCGTAAAAATGTCGTCGCGGCGGGTAAACACGGTCGATCCCAACTGCGGCACGAAGGCGATCGGCGCCTCCTTCCGCATCCGGGCGAGATCGGGATAGGGATCGGCCCAGAAGCGGGGCACGTCGATGTCGAAATGCGGGGCGTTGGACATGGGATGTGGGTCCTAAATCGCGCGGTACCCGCCATCCGCCATCACGATGGTTCCGGTGACGTAGCTTGCGAGATCCGACGCCAGGAAGATCGCGGGGCCGACGATGTCTTCGGGCTTGCCGGCGCGGCCGAGCGGGGTGTGGTCCATGAAGATCTTCACCAGCCCCGGATCGTTGGCGCGCACCGCGGCGTTGAGCGGCGTCTCGATCAGGCCGGGGCCGATGGCGTTGACGCGGACGCCGTGCTTGCCGAGTTCGGCGGCAAGCGCCCGGGTGAAGCCGAGCACGCCGTGTTTCGAGGTGGTGTAGGCCGGCGAGTTCGGCGTGCGCACATGCAGGAAGGACTGGATCGAGCCGATATTGACGATGCGCCCCTTGGCCGCCAGCAGCGGCTCGAGGAACGCCTGCGTGACGTTGAAGACGCCGTTGAGGTTGATCGCCATGATGTCCTGCCAGTCCTTCAGGACGGCGGCGGGATCGGCGGTAAAACCGTTGCGGCGGTTGATGCCGGCATTGTTGACCAGGATCGAGACCCGTCCGACCTGATCGGCGACGCGCTTGGCCACCGCGATGCAGTCCTCGCGCTTGGTCACGTCGAGCGCAAAACTCTCGGCGAGCCCGCCGGCATCGCGGATCTCCTGCGCCGCAGCCTCGGCCCCCTTGCCGTCGACATCCAGCAGGGTGACCTGCGCGCCTTCGCGCGCATAGCCGGCGGCGATCGCCCGCCCGATGCCGGAGGCTGCGCCGGTGACGACCGCGATATGGTTCTGGAGCAGGGGCATGGCGTCTCCTTTTTGGTTATGCGTTTCGCTACAAGCTAATTCAAAATTGAAGGGAGCGGCAACGGAAAGCTTTAGCCCTGTGTCGTATTCATCGCCTTCGGATGTTGCGCCATGGATAGACAGTTCGCGGAATGGAAACTCGAGATCGAACGGCTCTGGTCGGCGCGCGCGCCCGACTATGGCGAAGCCGTGCGCGTGGCCGCGCATATCGCAAGCGCCGCGCCGGATGGCCTGCTGCGGCAGGCCGCGGTGCAGGCGCTGCCGATTCTGCGCAGCGCCGCCGATGACGATGCGGACCAGGTGACGCGGGTCGCCGCGCGCCGCCGGCTCGGCGTCATGCGCGAGGAACTGCTGGCGCTGGTCAATCCGCGCTTCGGTAAGCGCGAGAGCCAGCCGAAACTGCTGTCTTCCGAGGAGCGCTACCGGCAGCTGCTCGGCCTGCCGGTCGACGGCTCGCTGTCCGCCCCGGAAATCCACCAGGCCTGGAAGCGCGCCGCCAAGGCCGCCCATCCCGACGCCGGCGGCAGCGCCGATGAGTTCCAGGCCCTCTCCGCCGCGCGCGACGCGCTGATCCGGGAAGTGCGGCTGGTGCGGAGCGTGTAGGGGAACCGCGTATCTCCCAACGTCGTTGCCGCGAAAGCGATGAGTAACGTGAGCGCCGCGCGCCACATTCGGTGTCATCGCCCGGCTTGACCGGTTGAATCCGCCCAGTACGCCGCGGCTTTTCGGCTCAATCACTACTGCCTCTGGAATACTGGGTCACCCGCTTTCGCGGGTGACGACAATTGAGGTCGTCATTGCCGGGCTTGACCCGGCAATCCATCTTCTTGCGAAGAAGGATGGATGCCCGGGTCGAGCCCGGGCATGACGAGTAGTGTTCGATCGGCACAGCTTCGCGATCTCGCCGCATGCTTTTTTGCGCGAGGTATTCTTTTATTTCCGCCCTCTTCGTTGAGGGCGCAGGGAATGCCGGGCGTTCGATGCGCCCGCAGCCTCGCATGCAGTGTAAAAAAGCATGCAAGTGTAGTCACCACGAGTACACCGGTTCACCCGGCATTCCCCGCGCAATGGTTTTAACGGCTGCTTCGTACTCTCCCCGGTGCGCCGGGCTTGTTTGCCACCGTCGCCTGCGTGCCTTAACGCAGACTTGACACCAGCGTCGGGGTGTCAGGACCATACGACTTGGCCGTCCGCCTCCAATGCCTTCGTCACAAGACACCGTCAGCGTCCACCGCATCCCCTCCCGCGTTTGATGACGATCGCGAAACGCCCCTCAGGTGGGACGGGACGGAGCGGCATGTAGGATATTCCGAATATTCGGTAAAGCGGAATCTTGCCCGGAAGGCGGGGCGGCCCTGCGACAAATTAACCCGACGGGCTATTTCTGCTTCAGGCAGCTCGGATAGGGCGCGGCCTCGTCCGGCACGATTGCGCAAAGGCGGATCGGCATCAGTTCGCGCAGCCGTTGCCGCCACACCGCCTCATTGACCCCGGGAGCCTTCAGCGTCGGCGTATGCTCGGCCCACTGGATGGTATAGGCATCGGTAGCGCCCTGCACGGCTATGATCAGGGCGGTCTCGCTGTGGCCGTCGGCGCTCGCATTGACCTTGCCGCAACTCGCCACCGCCATGTAGCCGTCGCGGTCGCCGAATTTGGCAGCCCCGAAATCTTTCAGCGCAAAACTTTCGGGACAGGCCTTCTTGAAGCCCAACCCGATCGCCGCCGCGAGTTTCTGCGGCGAGAAACCGGCGGCGCTCACGAGCCCCCTGGAGCCGGTGACCGTGATCATCTGTGTCCAGCCATTGACCGTCTCGCCCTGCGGCACGGCTTCGCGGATATAGAAATTGTTTTCGGTCTTCTCGGACGCCGCAACAAAATTCGCCGGCATGGAAAAGCGCACCAATTGGCCGAACACCGGCGAGATCACGGTGACCGATTTTGGCGCCGTGGCCGGGGTTTCGGCGTGCGACGGCGCGGCGAGGACGCAGAGGAAGGCGGCGAGGATGGCCGTGGATGTCAGAAGGGATGAACTCATCGCCGCAAGATCGCCGATTGACGTATCGAGGCAGGCTCATCCCGAACGCATGCAGGTGTCAAGGCGCCGAATCCGTAGGGTGGGCAAAGCGTAGCGTGCCCACCATCCTTCGCGTCACGCGCAGAACGGTGGGCACGGCGCAAGCGCGCCTTTGCCCACCCTACCGATTCCGATCGATCTTCAGAACGTGCAGATGCCCCTGCGCAGCAGCCCTTCCTTGACGCCGAGCGCCTCGATCAGGGTCGGCACCGGCGCGCTGACGGTTTTATAATCCGCCGGAAACGGCCTGGTCGGAATGCCTTCGTCCCAGACCTGGCAATAACCGTTGCCGTGCCAGCGAATCAAATGGTACGCGGCCTGCGCGGGGCTGGCGGCGGCGAGCGCGGTGAGGCCGACGGCGGCAGTGGCGCAAACAATCGAAATACGACGCATGGATGTGATGCTCCTGTTGCAAGAAAATATCTCGCCATCCGCGCAAGCGCACTTGCGTGAGGCATGGCGCCGGCGGTTGATGTTTCCGGCCATGCGTTGAGTGTTTGCAAACCGCGTGAAGGTTCAAAGGCGCAGGCGTCGCCGCGCGGGTCGCATCGCGCTCATCCGCAGGCGGCGCTCATTTGCGGCCCGCGCCGCCGCTGCGAAGCACGCCCCGGACCGAAACGCCGCCGCCGCTCCATGTCCAATCCAGCGATGCGTTGTCTGGTGCCGGATGGGTCCGCATTTCGATGACGCCCGCATCGATGCATTTGTCCTTGCCGTAGGAAATGTGCTCCCGATACCAATGGCTGGTGCCGTCGGTGCGAAGAAACTCGAGCGTGCCGCCGCAGCCAAGCGAGGCATAATCGATTCTGCCGCTCTCGCCGGAGAGCTGCATTTCGACCGGGTAGGTCGCGGGCGGATTGCTTTGCGCAACCTGACCGGACCAGGAGCCGCCAAGGCCCGCCGCCTGAGCGCCGGCCACACCGAGCGCAACGCACAGACAAGCGCCGATGACCGCCGCAAAAGAAGAGTGATGACGTGCCATGCTGCCCCCTGCGACGTGCCGACACCCCTTCGCGATCCCGTGGGGCCGACGTGCTTCAGCCTAGGAACGATCATCGAATTCGTCAATCTTGCGCCGACGGAGTGACGTGGCGATGCAGCCCGCGACCCGTTGGTCGATCCGGGCTAGGGTTGCTAAGTCCGCGTTTCGCGGCCGTGCCATATGCCTGGCTCGGGAAGTGCCGATGAAGCCAGTTGTCGAGACAGCCACCCGGATTGCGCGCGGAAGCGCGTCCATTCTGCGAATACGGTCTTTGCGCATCCGGCCCGTAGGCTACAATCACAAGGCGCGACTCAATCCGCCGCGCTGCGCCTGCTCACAAAACCCGAGGAAACCCACCCATGAAGAAATCATCCGCCCTTCGCGCTGCGCTGCTCGCGCTGACGGCGTTCGCCGGCGTCACGCTGTCCTCCGCTGCGCAAGCCGACGAAGGTTTTGTGTCGCTGACGATCTACAAGGCGGGCTGGATCATCGGCGGCTCCGGCGGCGGCGGCACGCTGACCTTTCGCGGGCGGAGTTACGGATTGTCGGCCGGCGGGCTCGACTACGGCCTGGTGTTCGGCGGATCGAAGACGGTGCTGCGCGGGCGCGTCAGCAACATCAACCGTCCGTCCGACGTCGCCGGTGTCTATGGTGCTGCCGGCGCGGGGCTGGCGGTCGGCGGCGGTGCGCGCGCGATCGTGCTGACCAACCAGAAGGGCGCGGTGCTGGAACTGTCGGGACAGCAGGTCGGGCTGATGGCGAACGCGGATTTGAGCGGGCTGGCGATCACGCTGAAGTAGTGGGAACCTCGCCGCGCTTTCGATGCCTGAGGCACCGGCCTGCGGAACCAATTCGCCGGCGCGGGCTTATCGCCGAGGATTCGAAAACCGGGAGGTTTCCATGAAACTGCTCAGGATTGTTTTGGCTGGCGCCACGCTCGCGGCTATCCCCGCGCTGGCATTGGCCCAGCAGCCGCTGACGGGAACGATCGTCACCATCGACCGGCTCAGTGGCACCATCGGCATTCAGCAGCCGCAAAGCGGTACCGTCGGCGCCGCTGGCGGCGGCGCCATCGAACAAACATACAAGGCGCCGGCAGACGCGCTGGAGAAATTGCACGCCGGCGACAGGGTGACGTTTTCCGTCAGCGAAGTCGACGGCAAGAAGACGATCACGAAGATCGAGAACAAGTAGATTTTCGGAGAATCGTAGGGTGGGTTAGTTAGCCGACCCCATCCGCCGTGGCACAAACGAGCGAAGGCGGAAGGCGTAACCCACCATTGCGAGCCGTGCACGAGAAAGTAGATGGTGGGTTACGCTCGCTACCCACCTACCGGCCGATCCAATCCGCCAGTTCCTGCCATGGCTGCACCGACCAGTGGCCCGACGCGGCGCCGGACGGCGAGGCCAGCACGAATACGACTGGAAAATCCTTCAGCGGCGGTTGCCGGCCCAGCGCGACCGCTTTGGTCGGCCGTCGATAGAAAAGGCTCGCCGCTTTCTTGCTGGTGAAGGCGATGGTCTGCGGCCGATAGCGCCGCATCTTTTCCCGGAACGCCTCGATATCGACGGGGAAGGCTAGCGCCAGACGGTCCATTCCCGCGCCGAGCTTGCAAAGATCGGTGAAGCCGATGCCGAGTTTCAGCAGCGCCGGGAATTCATGCGGCTCGTAGCGGCGCGGCGTGATGCCGACCTCGTGGATCGTCCGCCAGAAGCGATTGCCGGGATGGGCGTAGTAGTGGCCGAGGTCCGCGGAGCGCTGGCTGGCGGCGGTGCCGACGAACACCAGTCGCAGATTTTCCTGAAGCTGGTCGGGGAGTTTTTCCAAGCGTGCGCCCGAACCACTCACTTCCCCGCCAGCGAGGCGACGCATTCGATCTCGATCAGCATCGCGGGGTTCGGCAGCGCCTGCACCACGCAGGTGGTGCGGGCGGGGTAGGGCGGCGGCCCGAAAGCCCCCGCGTACAACGCGTTCATCGGCCCGACATCGGCCGCGCGCGTCAGCAGCACGTTGACCTTGACGAGATTGCGGAACGTCGCCCCCGCCTCGTCCAGCACGCGCTTGATGTTGCGCACGACAAAACCGAACTGCGCCTCGAAACTGTCCGGCAGCTTGCCGTTCTCGTCAAAGCCGGGAATGCCCGAGATGAACAGCAGGTCGCCGGTTCGGGTGGCGAAGGAAAGGGGTGGGGACTTGATGCCTGGCGGCGGGGCGAAGTGCTTGATGGAGGGCATGGGGGTACCTCATGTTAGCTCGTAGGGTGGGCGACTTCGTCCGCCGAAGCTCAACGAGCGAAGGCGGAAGCGAAACCCATCGTGACAATCGCGGCGGATGATGGGTTCGCAAGGGCTCAACCCATCCTACGAGCTCCAACGCGCGAGCGCGACTGTAGGGTGAGTTAGCGAGGCGTAGCCTACCAATCCCGACCCCCCAAGATGACGATGGCAGTTGCGCCATCGATACCTAGGGCCACGGACTTTTCTAACGTCGGTTAATGCTTGAACCTTGCAAATCGTTCTTGAAGAATCTCTATCCGACGAATATGGCTCGTCAGGTCGTTAGTGTTCCTATTGAGTTGATCATACTCAAGTAGCTTACGGTCAACTGCTCTAGTAAGCCCGTCCAACTCGGCCTTTTGACGGTTCGCTCTTCGCGCCTCTTCAAATTGCACGAGAAAATCGCGAACTAAAGGATATTGGCGCGACTTCAAGCTCTGAATGAACCAGTAATAAACTGGCAACAAGCCCGATGATGCCAGTAGCCTATCTCTCGGGAGAAAAACATTCGTTAGATCGTCTAGTGCTACGTACGCGCGACGCGCTGATACTTCCAATTTGGATCGTTGCTTGGCAGCAGCCTTAACGAATGCATCCAAGGTGCTTTTCTTCGTTTCTTGTGGCTTTCCGGCGAATTCGAACAAAAGCAACTTCATTGCGGCGTTCAAGTCTTGGCCTCGCTGGACTTGAAACGCTACGTAATCGGTGAAGAATTGATGCTTGGCCATTTGCCGCGTAACCTCTGGTGCTGGGCCGGCCATAGCATTTCGTATTTCTGCGCCAGTTAATGGTTTGCTTCGATTTAGTCGAATGAAGAGTTCGTTTATTAGCGTTTTGCTGTTGGTCGTGACGCTCATCACGGACAAATTGTAGGTATCGAATAATTCGGCTATCTCTCCGTGTTTTTGGGTTAGGTCGTAATATCCAAGTCCTCCGAGTTTCAAGCTTGGATTCTCCAAGAAAATAAAATCCTCGTTGAGGACAACCCTTCCTTCGAAGAAATCAAAAATTGCTTCAAACCGCTGCTTTCCATCGATGATCGCATAGGGGAGCCGCTTGCGATTTAGATCAGTATTCAGGATCGTAAAATCTGCGACGTACACCTTCGGCACGTCAAATCCATTTATGATCGAGTCAATTAAATACGCCTTGTCGGCGTCCGACCAAAGATGGCCGCGACGCTGGTATGGTGGGTCCATATCAATCTTGTTTTTGCGAGCGCGCCACCAAGATAAGGTCTTAGGATCGAAGCTCGATACTTTGAAGCGTGTGATTGCTCTGGCCATACTAACCCTCGAAGCCGAAATGTCGCTTAGTCTCCAGAGCGAGGCCCTCCAAGTCCGGAAATACAACTGCTTCGGTGACGCCCTGATTCAGCAGTGATTTGCGAATGCGCCGAATCCGCGATGGAGCTACTACGATCTTAGTGAGAGCCGTCTGGGGAAACGTGCCGGAGCCTACCAGCTCTTCCATTGGCGCCTGCCCAGTCCCAAAGATTGTGAACACGCCTTGTTGCGCAACAATTCTTGGGCTGTTATGTGCGCCATAAAGCGCCACCGGATGCACCTTCATAGTCGCTGCGCGCGGCGCATAGCTCTTTATATCCTCATCGGCCGTAGAAAGTGCGCCACCACTATAGGAGACATCACTGAGGGCGGTTCGATTCCACGCCACCGGATCAAGAACCCAGATGACCGACTCGGTTAAATTGGTGCTTGCTCCGATGGTTCTGGCGCTAGCGTGCATTAGCAGGCTGTTGAAGAAGTGGTGGCGAAGCGTTTCGGATCGTGATTCTCTAGGATCAGGATTGATCTGGGGGACGCGATGCGAGGAAGTGACGAAAGGTCCGGCTCGCTTTTCAGCTATGTTGACTTGGAA
>Ga0210388_10000424_pt1 | contig 35181 bp, 32 predicted proteins | sample IncBWC19OmetaG_FD_155485 | JGI IMG/M metagenome (GOLD analysis project Ga0210388, IMG submission 155485) | Forest soil microbial communities from Barre Woods Harvard Forest LTER site, Petersham, Massachusetts, United States - Inc-BW-C-19-O ...
GGCTTCCGCGGGGAGATCTCCGAGCCGTCGCTGCTGCACAAGCGCATCGGCTACGACATGATTTACATTCGCCGCTGGACGCTCTCGCTCGACCTGCAGATCCTGTTTCAGACCGTCCGCCAGGTGGCGTTTCCTCCGCGCTCCGCTTATTGAGCTAGGCCCGGGGCGGCTCTGGCATTGCGCCCAGGGAATCGCCCCGCTCTTTCCTCCCACGGTCACGGCGGTTCAGAATTGGCAGAAGGCAGAGCAAACCGATTACGGTCAGGCCCAACACGACATAACCGGCGGTGTCATGGACTTTCCCCTCGATGGCGGTGGGACCGTAGTAATAGCTCCACGCGGTGAGAAAAATGCTGCGCAGGATGTTTGTCGTGAAGGCGAGCACCAGGGATGCGGCCATGAGGGCGGCTTTCTTCCAGCGCGACTCGAGAAAAATCGCCGCGAGAAATGAGCCGGCGAAAAGACATCCCGTCAATGAGCGGATGCCGGAACAGGCCTCGGCCACGCCTACGCTGCCGGTCGGAAGCAGCAGCACATTTCCCTGTTGCTCAAGCGACAGGCCAAGCGAGTCGAAGATAAAAAATACGACGGAGGTGACCTGATGCATCAGGAAGACGCTGAGGTTGTTTTCGATCAGGGTGATCATCGGGGCCGAGACCAGCCAGACCAGGGCGGGAAAAACAAATAATCGAGTCAAGTCCAGCCGGTCGGCGACCTGCGCCATCGGCGAATTTGAGCCTGTCGGTGCCGCAAAATAAATGGAGGCAAGCACGGTCATGGCCATTCCTAGAGTGATCGCCAAAGTGCCGGCATAAGAGGCGCCCGCTGCCGCCCGGTACAAGGCCCCCAGAAGGAAAAGCCCTCCGCCTCCCACGAGGGATGCAACCATGGCGGCGGGGATCAGTCTCGAGAACCAGTCCGGGCCGCCGGCCTGCGCCCTGCTGCCCGCACTCGCGGTGCTCAATCTGGCCGCCACTCTCGGCCAGCGGTCGTAGATCGCGTAAGCAACGAACAAGGGCACGAACCATCCGAAGCCATAATCTTCCTTCGCCCACCACCAATGAGATTGATCCCAGGCAACGAAGGCCATGAACCCCGCGGCCAGGAGCAGCCCGCCCATGAAAGGCAGTGGGATGGGTGCGGCCGGCTGTTTTTGTTGGGTGGACATCGCTGTATGACTGCAAGGGCTCCGGTCGATTTTGCGAGCCGAGGGTGCGCAATCCGTCGCCAATCTGGTTACAGGCAGGTAAAATCTTGAGGGTTTCGCGGGAAGCGCCTGCTCGCGGCTTGTCACGAACCGGCCTCACGCCACGGTTCAGGCGCGTGGGTCAGTCGCCCCATCCCTCTGTCCCGGCTTCAAGGGGTAACTGCCGATTTTTCCCATGCCATCGTCCACTCGTCACCCGGGCGTCAATTTTCAAAAAGCACCGCCTCTGCTGTCCGGACCGATCCGGACGATGGAGCGAATCCACTCGCTTGAGCTGATCCTGGTCACATTGGTCGCATTGAACTTGGGTTTTCTCCCCTGGGCGTTTGGAGGAGTCGACGTTTGGAGCCAGCTGGCGAGCGCTGGACTGGCGCTCGGTGCAATAGTGGTGGCGCTGCTGCCGCGCCTGCCGGTCGATGGGGCCGTCGTGCACTTGGAAAGGTGGCCGCGTTTGCGCCGCTTTCCCGTGTTTTGGGCCGGCCTTGTGCTTTTCGCGTACATGATCGTGCAGGCGCTGAATCCGGCATTCGATTATCAGAGCGAAGGCACGACGTGGTGGCTTGTCCCGCTGGATCATGCCGGTTGGTTGCCGGCCGGCATGAGGGTTCCCTTTGATGATATGAGCATCTGGCGCAGCCTCGTCATTTGGGGCTCTTGCTGGCTGACGGTTTGCGCGCTTTGGACCGGCATCACGCACCGACGCTCCATCCTGTGGCTGCTGATGGCATTAAGCGTGAACGCCTTTGTCTTCGCTGCCTTCGGCCTGGTCCAGCGCGCCAGCGGCACGGTGGAAGTTTATTGGACGCGGCCGGTGGGGTTTCCTTATTTTTTTGCCGCGATCATCTACAAGAATCACGCCTCGGCCTTCTTCGGCCTGCTGGCTTTCGTGACGATTGGTCTGACCATCCGCGCATTCTGGCAAAGCCGGCGCCACAGGGAACGATCCAATCCAGGGATCATCCTTTTGCTCTTCGCCCTCATCCTGATGCTGGCCATCGCGCTGTCATTTTCATTCTCGGGGATGATCCTGTTCGGAGCCGGCCTTTTGCTGGTGATGCCGGTTACCCTCTGGCGATATGCCAAGGCGTTTCCCCGATCACGGAGCAGGATCCCTGTTCTCCTCACGGTCAGCCTTCTGCTGCTTCTGACGGCCGGGCTGGGCGCGGCCAGCGGTTATGCCGATCTGCGGGACAAGGTGCACGCGTTGATGGCCGGAGACGGCCGGCACTCGGCCCGCGAGCGATGGCTGGCTGCGCGTGGCGGCTGGAAAATGTTTGAAGATCGTTGGGCCACGGGGTGGGGTGCGGGATGCTTTCGCTATGGCTTCACCAAGTATCAGCACGAAGAGCCGGAGTTGACGCGCTGGCGCCAGTTGCGGCTGCGTTGGGAGCATGTCCATGACGACTGGCTGGAGCTTCTCATCGAGTTCGGAGTGATCGGCTCACTTCCCGTTGTTTTCATGATGGCCTATTGGTTTCGCCAGATCGTCCGGCTTCACTTGTGGCGGAAGCCGGCCATTTGTCCGATCCTCTGCGGGCTCGGCATACTGTGTCTTAACGGACTCTTCGACTTTCCCTTTCATAACCCCGCCGTGGCTGCCACCGCCGGCGCACTCCTCCCCCTGATAACGCGCTGGGGTGAATTGGATGAGAGCACTTCCGCCTAGCCTGGCATTTGCTGTCCTGGCCGGGTGCCATCGCGCTGGCGGCGCGGACGGGAGAGGCTAGGGCGTGCCTTCAAAACGTTCGACGCTTGCATGCAGTCCCGGACCGAGCGGCGCGATCAATTCAAGAATCTCCTGAAAGCCCTCATCGTTCCACAGCTCGTCGATCGGGGTCGGGCTGGCGAGCCGGATGAAATATTGTTCGCCCCTCTGGCGCAGGCCACGTTGAAAAAGATCCGTAAGCATCGACAGGTCGCTGGGGGAACCGTTCGGATTGTAGGTGATCGCCCGTCCGTTGAAAATGTGCCAGTACAGGACGTATTGCTTTTGATCCGCCTGTTCGAATTCCCGGTATTGGGCCGGGGCCAGCAAACGCCCTTCGAGTTCGCGCTGGTAATGATAATCGGCGGCGGTGCGTTTCCATCCCACCGTGGGCCAGCATTTGTCCGGAATGTGAAAGGCGATTTCGCGTGAAGACATCCGGCCGGGCTGCCAGTAGGCGACATAGATCGAAAACTCCCGTCCGCCCTTTCGATAAAATCTCAACAAGGCTTCATTGTAATTGAGGATCTCCTTGACCGCTCCCGCGGTCGCCTCGGTTTCAGCCAGCGGATGATCTTCGCCGCGCCAGCCCGCCATTTCCTGCGGGAAGTAATCGGCCAGCGATGCGGTGCGTTCCACCACGGCGGACTTTGGATAAGGGAGTGTTTGCAGGATCACCGCGGTCATCAGCAGCAATGCGAGCGAGCCCAACAGCACGCAATGCCTTCGCGCCATCCGCGAACGGGGGGCCGCAGCGGGGGCGATCCCGGCCCCATAGGTTTTTGACCCGATCATGGTGAGTGCAGCATCCGGCCCGTGATGATCCGGACGGTTCAGGTCACGGTTGCCAGCGGGACCGGCTCCGCCTTGCGCTCAGGTTCGCAGGCGAGTCCATCATGGGTCAGGATATTTTTGGCCCAGTCATAATTCTTGCGGTACCAGGCGACGGTCTTTTGCAATCCTTCGGGAAGATCCACCTGGGGATGCCAGCCCAGCATGTGCTTTGCCTTGTGGATATCCGCCTGCGTTTCGCTCATGTCGGCCTTGTGTGCGGGATGGCGTGCGATCTGCGCGGATTTGCCGAGGAGGCTTTCGAGAAGGCCAATCATCTCGTTGAGGGTCCACGGCCGCCGTCCACCACCCAGGTTGATGACCTCGTGTCCCACGGGCTTCATGGCGGCGATGGTTCCCGCCGCAATATCGTCAACAAAGGTGAAATCCCTGCTCTGGTTGCCGTCTCCATAAATTTCGATCGGGCGGCCTTCATCGATCCATTTGATAAACCGGAACACGGCCATGTCCGGTCTTCCGGCCGGGCCATAGACGGTGAAATATCGCACCACGCTAACGTCCAGCCCGAAAAGGTAGTGATAGGTGAAGGTGAGTTCTTCCGCGGCTTTTTTCGAAGCGGCGTAGGGCGAGATGGGCGTATTGACCGGCAGCGTTTCTATAAAAGGCACCGGCTGCCCGGCATAAAGGGATGAGGTGGAGGCCAGCACGATCTTGCGCACCTGGTTGTGGCGCATCGCTTCAAGCACGTGAAGGGTGCCCATGGTATTGGTGGCCAGATATACATGCGGATTCTCCATGCTGTAGCGCACGCCTGCGCGGCCGGCGAGATGGAGCACAGCGTCGAACTCATGGGTCGCGAACAGGTTGGATACGGCCTGCCGGTTCTCAATATCGAGCTGATGAAAAGTGAACCGTTCGAAGGCAGTCAGCGATTCAAGCCGGGCCCGTTTCAGGCGCACATCGTAAGCGGTGTTCAGGCTGTCGACGCCGACGACCCAATGCCCGTCTGAAAGCAATTGCTCCACCGTTCTGGAGGCGATGAAGCCGGCGGCGCCGGTGACAAGGATTTTGCCCATGGCTTTGTGGCGGTAAAAGGTTGCTGGCGGCGGCGGCGGTTCAGCGATGAATCGTTGCAGAAAGCCGCATCAGCTTTGCGTGGTCGCGGCGCCCTCATCGAGGGCCAGCGCGTAGTACTCCTTGTAGGATTTGTCGTGATATTCCCCGTACTCCCCGGCGAGCCCCACCTTCATGTCATTCAGCACGGCGCCAAAGACCGGGATATTGGCCGACAGCAGCCGATGTGCAATCTGCTGGGCTGCCCTTCGCCGCACCCGGTTGAACTGGATTGCAAAGATGGCTCCATCCATCAGGGGCAGGATATTCATGGCATCGCTGACTGCGCCAAGCGGGGGCGTGTCGAACAAGACACGATCATAACGTTTCCCGAGTTCCGTCACCAGCGTTTCAAACTCCTTGCTGTTGAGGAGCTGGGCCGGATTTTTGACCCGGCCGCCGGTGGTGATGACATCGAGATTGGGATGCACATTCCTGACGATGATCTCCTCCAGCGGCGCGGCGTGGACGCAATAGGTGATCACGCCTTTGCCCGCTTGCAGGCGGAAGGATTTTTGCACGTTCGGCTTCCGCAGATCGCAATCGACGATCACGGTGCGCTGGCCTTGGGAGGCGAAGGCCAGGGCAAGATTCGTCGTGATGAAGGACTTTCCCTCTCCCGGCATCGTGCTGGTGAGAAGGAGGAATCTGGCGTTTTTGCTTTCATCCTTCAGCCGCAGCGTCGAATGCAGCGAAAGGAAGGCCTCCACCGTCATGGGATCGGCCCCGTTTGAGACAATCTGTGCCTTGTCCGGCTGCTCCATTCGTTCGATTCGCGGGATGACGCCGACCACGGGCAGCCCCACGAATGATTCGACATCAAACGCGCTCTTCACCCGGTCATCGATCACGGCGATGAAATAGGCAAATCCCAGGCCAAAGACGATTCCGCCAAGCAGCCCTACGGCCAGATTGATGGGTACGTTCGGGGTAACCGGGTTCTGGGACTCGAAAGCCCGGTCGATGATGCGCGCACTCTGGGTCTCGATCGTGCTGGTCACCGCGGTCTGGCGCATTCTCGCGAGCATCGCCTCGAGCAGCTGTTCGTTGACCCGGAATTCGCGGTCCAGATTGTCGTACTCGACCGCGGATTTGTCCAAATCCATGGACTTGGCCTCCTGGTCGGAAAGGGACTTGTGCGCCTCCTCGTCGTTTTTGCGCGCATTCTCATAGTTGGCCTGGATGCTCGCGGCCGCGGTTTCAATCGCGGCATTCAGATCGTGCTGCGTCTGGGTCAGCGTGTTGACGGCCTGAATCAGGCTGGGGTGCTTGTCCCGGTAACGTTCGCGCAGCTGCGACAGCGCGATCTTCTGGTTGGTGATCTGCTGGACGAGCTGGTTGACCTGCGGCTGGCTGGCGATGAACTCAAGTTCGGTGAGGTCCTTTCCCGCCTTCTTCCAATCCTGCACCTGCGTCCAGCGGATCTCGGCCTCTTTCAGCCTGGCGTTGGTGTCCGTCGCCATGGCATTCAGGGCCTTCAGCTTGTCGGTCACGATGTCCTTGTTTTGTTCAAGGGAGATGAGGTTGCCGTGCTGGCGGTATTCCTGCAGCGAATTCGCGATTTCGTCGACGCGCTTGCGCTGCTGATCGGCCCGGTCCTTCAATTCATCCACCGCCTTCATCGATTCCTCCACCCGCAGCCTCGAGTTGTAGGAGATGTATTCCTCGGCGAACAAATTCGCCACTTTCGCCGCCAGTTTGGGGTCGGGATGCCGGAACTGGATGTCGACGGTGAGGCTGAGCCGCTGCGGGATGATCTTGCGGTTTTTGAAGATGATCTCGACGGGTGAATGGTTGCCCCCGAAAATTCCGCCATTATAAGCGCTGGTCAATTGTTGCACTTCGTCACTCGACAGCCGGCTGATGACGCTTTGAACGAGCGACACACTTTGGAGAATGTTGACCTGGGTGTTCAGATCTTCGTCGCTCAAGATGGTGCTTTCCACCACGTCCGCACCCGGAAGAACCTCCGGCCCGCGCCGGAGAACCTGCACCGTGACATCTCCCTGGAAGAGATGCCGCTGGATCCCAAACGTGTAGATGGCCGTGACGAGGACGATCGCGAGAAAGATGGCCAGCGCGTACCACTTGCATTCGCGTATCATCAGCCAGTAGGTGCGAAGATTATTGTTATCCTCAGTCTCTTCGTATTCGTGAATATCGCTGGGCAGGGCGCCGTTGTATCCCGGCGGTCTTGAAGGTGCATTCATGGTGGGCAAGGTTGAAAGGCGGCTTTGGATCAGAGCATGCGCTCAGGAACAGAAATCACATCGCCGTTTTGCATGAGCCAGCGGTGGGCGGCATCGCCCGACATCAGCTGGTCGGCGTTGATCGTGAAATTCTCGGTCTGGCCGTTGGCGAGCGTCCGCGTCAGGCTCACGCGGTTCCGGTTGGCCAGGCGGGAAAAGCCGCCGGAGCGCGCAATGGCATCCAGCAAAGTAAGGTCCTGCTCGGGGGGGATGACCACGGAACCGGGGGAGTTGACGGCCCCGAGGACATTGAGGGTCCGCGGTGCATACTCGATGACGGTGAGGTTGATCTGCGGATTGACGAGGTAATCGCGGTTGTAGAGATCGGTGATCAACAACTCGGCGTCGTGGACGGTCCGGTCCGTCAAATCGACCTTTCCGATCAAAGGCAGCACGATGGCGTGGTCCTTGGACACCCGCACTTCACGATCCATGTCGGGCTCCTGAAACACCTGCATCTTCACCAGGTCGAAAGGCTGGAGCTTGTAGGAAAGCATTTTGTCGTCGGGCTTCGCAGTGTCCGTTGCGGCGGCGGCTCGCGATGCAGGTGCGACCATGACCAGCAGGACGGAGAGAAGGCCCAGCAAAGGGAAAATCTTCACGATGACGCCGGATGATTTGTGTATGCGGCAGGCTGTTTTCATGGCTGGTTTATGATCGGAAGTTGATGGTCAGGCTAAAAATGTTGTCCGAGAACTCGGCCCCGGAGAGGGTGGAGCTGTTGTTGCGCAAAGTATAACCGGCGGTGGCGCTGAGCCGGCTGCTGTACATGTAGGTGGCCGACAGGCCGCCCTCCCAGTAGTTGTCCTTCCGAAAGGTCGAGTAATCGACATTCTGGTAGCTAAGGGAGGCATTGGCCTGCCATTGGAGCGACAGGGCGGCGGAGAGTGAGAGGGAGAAGCTGGTATTCTTGAGCGACTCCCCCTGTGCGCCCGTGCTGAAATCGCGCGACATGACCAGCGAGCTGCTGGTCTTCGGGGTCAGCTCATAAGTGAAAGTCCCGTCGAAGCCAAAGGTGGAGTCATTGCGGCTTTGCCCAAAGCTGCGGGTTTTGTAGCCCGCGGAGAATTCGCCGCTGAGCTTGGGGGTGAATTCGCCGCGGGCCCCGAGGTTGTAATACAGATCCCGGCCGTCCTGCGCCGCTCCCTCCACCTTGACATCGCGATACGCCACACCCGCCGAGAGATCCACCTTCGGGGTGGCGGCGTAATAAAGTTTTACCGGCCAGTTGAAGGAACTGTTGTTCGCAAGCCCCGTGGTCCGGTAGTCCGTGTGGCTGTAGTCCCCCGCGAGCTTGAGGCTCGTTTTTGCGGCGACATGTTCTTCAACGTTCGCGTTGAGATCGAGCACATCGCTGCGGATGATGGCCTTCCGGCCGGCGAGCACGACATCGCGGTTGTTCTGATCCAGCTGCTGGAAGGAGCCGCTCCCGCCCGCGGTCAGAGTGCCATTGTCATAACCGAAATCGGCGTTGCCCGTCCCGAGCTGTGCGTTCGCGACGTTCGTACTGAGATAGCGTGTGAAATCCTCCTGATAGATGAGGGAACCGTGGGCCAGCGAGTTTTGGCCAAATCGAAATTCCGCACCCGGTCCGAAAGACGCGATTTCATCACTGACCTTCCCGCTTTTGGTCAGGTAAATATTGTCGTCATAATGGACGCCGGCATTGGCCGTGAGATGGAGTGAAGCATTGTCCCCAATGGGAATTTCAGGGATGGTCCACCAAGACGGCCGATCCGGCTTGGGCGCGGTTTCAGCGGGGCCGGCTTGGGCCGTGGCTTCGACGGGTTCAGGCTTTGTGGAAATGTCAGCGCCCGCGGCCACCGTTGCTTTTCCCATGGTCTCGGAGGGCGCTGCTTTTTCAGGCTGAGCCAATGCGGATGGGTTGTCGGATTCGGCTGTGGTTGTGGTGAGGATTGTTCCAGAGGCCGATCCGGCGTTTGCCGTCGTGGCTGCTTTTGTCGCGGACTCAGGCTGGACGGTATTCCGGGCAATCGCGCCTTTCGCCGGGGTGCCGGCGTTGGCCGCTGCATAATAGACCGCGGCGCGGATCTGGCCCGGAGCGCCATCAATCCTGGCGATGGATGGAATGAATGAAACCGCATCCGTGATCACGTCCTTGAATTGTGGCGCCGCGCTGGCGGCAACGGTTGCAAGATCCAGGGCGGCATTAAGCGACTCCGCGGGGTTTTTGTAAGCGGTGGCGGCGACAACGGCGATGCGAACGGCAGTTGAAATTCGTTTTTCCTTCTTCGCATGCGATATCATCCGGGAATTGGCGATTTCGCTGACCTGTGCAGCCAGCGTCATGGCGGGAGTTGGCTGGCCGGTCCGGCCTTGAGCAGCCGCAGTGTTCCCGGGCAAGGCGACATCCTCGGCGGCGAGCCCGGCGTCGGGCGGGAGACAGATAAGGAAGAGGGCCAGCACCGAAGCACCAATAACATGTTTCATTATCCGCGGGCGTTGAGAGGTGGCAGACGGGCTCAGCGGTATCTGCTCACAACGGTATCGGCGGTGCTTCCGCCGAATTCCGGGTTTTGGGGCGCCTTTGGCCGGTGGGACAGGAAAGCGGTTGAGGCGGCCTTGGTCGCCGCATCGACAACGGCGGCCTGGATCTGGTCCGCGGCCCCATCGATCGCAGCGATGGACGGAATGGCTGAAATTGCGCGGGTGATCGCGTCGGTGAACTGCGGCGCGGCGGTGGCTGCCACCGTCGCGAGTTTCAGCGCGGCTTGGAGAATCTCCGCCGGATCCTTGAGTCCGGCAATGGCGCCGGCCACTGCCACCTGAACGGCGTTCGAAATCCGTTCCTCCTTTTCCTTGAGCGGCATGGCTGGAGAATTGGCGATTTCGCTCACCTGGGCGGGGAAGGTCGCTGCGGGAGCGGGCTGGTCGGTTTGATCGGCGGCATAAGCAGCCGCGACTGGCAGCAGGAAGAGGAAGAGCGTAAGACGAACTTTCATGGAAGGAATGCGTGGATGGATTAAAAGGCGGCTGAAGATGCGCTGGACGGGTTGTTCCCGCTGAATTCGCCCATGGCGGGTGACTCCATTTCACCGGATTGATCGGAGCTCGCGGTGGAACCGATGCCGAAGGCTTCCTCGATCGAGCGCCGGCTTTTGTTCAATTGCTGGTCCAGCTGGTCGATGGCATTAATCATCTCGAGGATCTTTTTTCCCAGCGGAGTGAGCCGGTATTCGATCACGGTGGACGGGGCGGGCCGGGGGTAGCGGGCGATGAGGCCGTATCGATGCATGGTGCGCAGACGCTCGCTGATAACGCCGGCGGAGAGAGCGACTTCACGCTTCGTGATTTCCGTCGGGTCGGTCACGCCTTTTTCAAGATAGCGAAGGATGGTCGCTGACCATTTGCGCTTGAGCATGTTTTCGGTGATGGCTGCGATTCCGACCCGGGGCGTGGGTGAATGGCTCATTGGATTGATGATAGGAGAAGCTTGGGAATGGATCGGGTTGCCATCAGGCGGGTGGCGGCAGGTTCGCTTGACGTGCCGGATTCAGCGGAATTTCCGGCCGGGAGCTTCCGGTTCGGGAATCGATGGGTGATGGCGGCAAATCCATGTTGCCACCAATTTACCCCCTCTTCGTGTCACCCGAGCAGCGACTTTGTGACGATCTGGAAAACGGATGGTTAAGCGGGATTGTTACCAGGTGGTGACGGAATTGCATTTGTCCTGTCGTCAGGTTGCCATCGGCCGACCATAGGGGCGCTGGTTTCGCGCGTCCGCATTGAGCGCGAAAGCCATCGTGCATGAACGCAATTTATTCCAGCGTTCGACGGGGTTGTGGATATTCCCCCGTCCCGCGCATCCGTCATCAGGCTCTTGCCTTGGCCGCGCGGATCATTTCATGAATTGTGGCTTGGCCGGCAGCGGGGTCCCAATGTGATTTCAGGGCTTCGGTTGCTTCTGATTTGGTGCCAAACGGCCCGGCGAGCGGCGCATTCTGCCCATCGAGGTCGCAGGCGAATGCGACCACATACCATTCCGTGTACTGTGACTGGGCGGACGACCATTTCGCTCCGCCTACCTTGATGACGTATCTGACGCCCTCAACCGTGATGATAGGGGTGTTTGAATCCTGTCCTGCAGTCATAAAATCAATCAAGTTACCGCCGGCGGGATGGAGAGTCCGGTCTTCGGGATTGCTTGGGGATCCAATGGCGCGGCGTGGGCCTTGGCGGGCCTCAAGGATTTGCTCTGCATCCAGCCCCTTGTCATCCCGGATGCAGCTGGTGGCGTCAGGAAGCGTGAAGCGCTGAGCGCGTCTGCCGCCGGAATGAAACGGCCGCGAGCCCGAGCAGCGCGGCGATCGCGCTGTAAAGCTTTGGTTCCGGAATAGCGATAATCGAGGGGATCATGGTCGTGGCCGTATCGAAAGTGCCGGTTCCCGCGGCGGTGAAATCCTTCAGCAGCCCGTTGGTATCAAGCGTGGAAGGGGGATTGATGCCGGAAAGCGCAATGGCCCAGTTGTTCGACGTCGGGCTGCCGAAGGTCAGGAAGTCGGACGAATAAGTGATTGTGCTCCCGTTTTCCGAGGCGAGTTCCGCGCCGCTGGCGTTGAAGGTAACGAGGACCGCGCCCGAAAAGGTGACTTTCAGCAGCAGGTCTTTTCCATCAACAGGCGTCGTGCGCCGGAATTCCAGGGAGCCGACGTCGATGGGCTGGTTGAAGAACGGGGCGGATCCGGCGGCGGCGGAGCCGGTCGATGATTGCATGATAAAGTTGGCATTTTGCGGGCCGTTCAGCGCCGCGAGCGCTCCGGAGAATCCAAGGTCTGAATTGAATTCGAAGTCTACCGCAATTCCAGAAGGACTATTGGCCGTTTGGAACGTGGCGGCGGCGGAGCTGCCGGACTGTTCATTGTTGTCAAACACGAGCAGTTTTTGGAACTGCTGCGCCTGCATGAACTGGGCAAAGGTGGTTGTTTGTGCGGAAAGCCCGGTGGCCAGGAGGCCGAGCGCGAACAGGCTCAGGATGGTGCGGAGATACATGTTGAAGCAGGTTGATTTGAAAAGCGGGAGGGGGACGAAACCGAAACTGGAAGTGCGCGGATGGATTGCAAACCCCCGCCGTAACGAATGAGTTACAAATCGGCAAAAAGCCGGCGGCCTTTGTTTTGTGCGGGTTTGTTGCGGTGGCGCGGATCGCGCCGCCTGGCGCAAAACCGGTCATCAACGTGAATCGTATCCATTATTTAAATACAAATAATCTTCCCGGTCTGCGGAGGTAGCCAGCGGCCGGCCTGGCAAATGCAAGCGGTTTGCGGCCGGGTGGATCCATGGCCGTGCGCCTTGGTCCCGCGTCTCCGCACGGGAAGCCTTTGGCTGCCAGCACAGATAGCTTGAGGCTGGGCCTCTCGGGCCGGCTCGTTGCCAAAACGTAGCAATCGCCCACTTGACGGACATCCGGCCTGCGGAATACCCGAGTGCGATGCCATTGCCTTGTATGCCTGCAGAAATTTCACGCCGCCAATTGCTTCCGATGTGGCCGGTGACGGCCGCACGTCCCCGGCCGGTGCGCACGGAGGCGGTAGCCCCTGAGCATTTTACCCCATCGAACGCGACCTCCTGCCCGTGCTGAAAAACGGACGGGCGCGAACGATTCCAGCGACCCCATACTGATGTGGCATCCCCAGCCAAAAAAACTATATTTTTCCGACGATAGATCCTGCGCGATAAACGCGAGGGCCGCGAACGGGTGGCCGGCGCGCGGATGCGTTGGCCTGCACTGGTGTTTGCTGGCAATCTGCAGCGTTTTTCCGGCATTGGGCGCGAAGGTCATTGCGGCGGTGCGCTACCAGGCGCCCCTCACGCACCGCATCGAGCAAACGGTCAATCGCGACTGGGTGTTTAACTATCTGCCGGCCGGAAACGCGGATGGCGCTGGCTGCGAAACGCCCGGCTTCAACGATGCCGGCTGGCCGGCCGTGGCCGTGCCGCACACCTGGCAGACATATGAGACGACCGGCGAAATCCACCCCTTCATTCATGACGCGTCGGAGAAGAACGACCCCTATTGGTGGGAGGGATGGGGATGGTATCGGAAACATTTTTCCATCGATAAAAAAATGGCGGGGCGAAAGGTCTTTGTGGAGTTCGATGGCGTCCAGAAATACAGCAAGATTTGGATCAATGGAAAACTGGCCGGCGACCACAAGGGCGGTTACAGCGGATTTTATTTCGATATCACCGATTTCATCATCTGGGGCGGGGACAACGTCCTGGCGGTGGCGGTGAGCAACCGCCAGAACGACACATTCCAGATCCCGCCGATGAGCGCGGGAAATTTTGACGTGTATGGCGGCATTTATCGGGACGTCCGTATCGTCATCAAGGATCGCCTGCACATTCCTTTCCAGGGTTCTTACCGCAGTGAGGGAGGCACCTTTGTTTCGACACCGGCAGTGTCCGCGGCCTCGGGCGTAGCGCGCGTGCGAACCTGGGTCCGCAACGACTACGCTGCCCCGCAGGAATGCGAACTGCGCACCACGGTCGTCGATGCGGAGGGCAATACGATACAGACCTTCTCCGAAAAAAAATCCATCCAGCCGGATGAACTGGCGGAATTTGACCAGACCAGCCGGCCTATTGAGAACCCGCGGCTATGGTCGCCGGAAGATCCGTATCTCTACCGGGTGCTGTCCGACGTGTTCGATCAAGGGGTGGCGGTGGACCATTACGAAAGTCCGCTCGGGTTTCGCGAATTCAAATGGGACTACGGGCAAAACCGCCTGATCTTGAACGGCCGGAAGGTCCTTATTCATGGCAGCAACCGCCACCAGGAATATCCCTGGCTCGGCGATGCCACGCCAAAGTGGCTTCACTTGCAGGACATGCGGGATTTCCGGGAGAACCTGAACCACAACTTCATGCGCACCGCGCACTATCCGCAGGATCCCGTTGTTTATGATTACTGCGACCGGTCCGGCATCATCGTGATGGAAGAAGTGCCCAACATCAAACGGCAGAGATTCTCGCCGGAGATTCAGGAGCAGCAGCTTCGCGAGATGATCCGGCGCGATCGCAATCATCCCTCGATTTTTTTCTGGAGCATGGGCAACGAGACGGACGATGCCGTGGATTCCAGATTTGCCGTCGAGGAGGATCCGACGCGCATCATCCATGGACGGGACATCTACAACGACTCCGGCGGAAAATTCATCACCCATACCCAGAAGCAGCTCGCCTTGGAGCTGTTGCTGCGCTGTACCGTCCGCGGCTGGTACAATGCCGATGTGCGCGACCTGGAGCCTGAAAACGGCCAGAAGACAGGCACGGAGGAATGGCAGCATGACCGGGCGGCGGCTGAAATCATGAGGCTCAATCAGGGACGCACGCGTGATGACGGGGCGAACATCAGCACCTTCATCTACGCAGATCATGGCGCGGACCGCGAATACGCGGATTGTCCGCTTGGATTCGTCAATCCGAAGGGCTGGGTCGATTGCTGGCGCACGCCCAAATACATCTATTACCTCTGGCAGGCGGTTTTTTCCGAGAAGCCGATGGTTTTCATCCACCCGCATTTCTGGCGTCCGCAATACATCGGTCGGAAAATGGAGATCGTCGTGGATTCGAACTGCGACACCGTCGAGCTCAAGGCCAATGGCCGCAGTCTCGGCACGCTCACGCCGCGATTTGCAGAGGCGAATGTGATCCGCTTTGAGAATGTGCCGGTCGAGCCGGGTGTGCTGACCGCAGAAGGCAGAAAGGGCGGCCAGATTGTCACGGAAAAATTGGTGATGGCGGGCGAACCCGCCCAGCTGACCCTTTCCGCCATCCCGGGAAGCATCGAGGCGGGACTCGATTCAGTCGTGATCGTCCGGGCGGATATAACTGATGCGCAGGGCAATCATGTTTATGGCGCGACCAACCCGCTGCAATGGACGGTTTCAGGGCCGGCCCGGCTGGTCGGCCCTCCGGTCTATGCATCCGACATCGCTCAAAATGGAGCTCCCGACGGCACAATGTATATCGATGCGCCAGCCTTCAATATCATCCGCTCCTCCGGACGCCCGGGCCGGATCAAGGTGCGCGTCCAGTCACCGGGCCTGGCGCCTGCTGAGGTGGTCATCAAGGCCGTGATGGCACCCGAAAAAACAGCCGGCCCGGTCGTGGAACCGCCTTTGCCCGGCGGGAACCGGACGCCGGTTGCGCATCAGGCCGGCGTGGACAAAAAGACGGGCGCTTATGTCCGGGAGATGAAACCCGCGGCGGAAGACTTGCTGATCCAAGGGGCCAATCTCGAGGAATACACCGGGCGGATCGATCGAATCCTTCACGCGGCCAATCCTGAGCTCGAATTCCACGCTCCAGAATATCAGGCGGTGGTGTTTGTGCTGGCGGATTTGCTGCAGAAGAATCATGGCCGTCTCGACCAGGATGATTTCAACTTCACGGTCGATACCTACAATGATTGTCGCTGCATCACGTCTCATCTCGATGGCTTGAAAGCGCCCTCCCTTTTCAAGCAGAGCCTGCGCGAATACTACGCCCGGACGATTATCACGCAGGGTGAGGCGAAGGATTGCATTGGCGAGGTCAGGTGGCTGGCGTCGTTGCCGGCCGGGCAGGTGGTCGTGGCTGGCGAGGAAGCCGGGGCTGTGCGCGAAACAGGAGTGATCGCTACGGACCAGACGGATCTGGAGGCGATCCTCACGCTCGTCCGGCCGGAATTTAGAACGGTTTCACCTGGGCAGAAGCAGAAACTCCTCGATGCCCTTGTCCGGCTCAACCCGCAGATCCAGGCAGGATTACTACGAGTGAAAGCCCGGCCGGCGGACAGCGGACAGCCGGAAACGCCGTCCGCCTTTGGCTGTTCTGTTCCGAAAGGGGACCCTGTCCTAGTCCCGGGTCTGCAGGAGCTGGAGCAGCGCAGTGATAAATAGGAGAGAGGCTGAAGTTTGTTCGTCAGCGGCGGATCTCTCCCGCTGCACGATTCGTGCATTTGCCATTTGCATTGGCTGACGAAGCTGGCCTGGCGCGCTATCGTTGCCGATGACGAGCGGTTGGGCCGGAGCTCGTGCAAGCCGTCAAGACCTTGGAACCTGGCTCCCTCGTGGATTCAAGCGGCCGAACAGGCCGTCTTCTTCATTGTTTGGCCCTGCGGTGAAGTAGAGTGCATTGGCATCACCGAGGCTGTGCCCATTGCCGAAGGTGAGCCCCCAGATGCCATCGATGGAAATGATCTTGGTGTCGGAGTCGCGCAGATAGCCGACGAAATCCCCGGAGGTGAGATCGAAGGCTGAGATGGTGCCGTCGCCGAAGTTGGCCACGAGCAGATCATTGGCAAATGTCCCAAAGCTCGCGGGAGCAATGGCCATTCCCCAGGGAGCATTGAGCACACCCTGGGCGTGGAAATCCTTCGCGAGCGTGCCATCCTCATTGTACTCGACGACGTGGCCAAGGCCGGCGCCGAGCACTTGTTCCTGGCCTTCATCGCTCTCGGAGTCGAACTCCGCGTAGGCCACGTAGAGGTGGCCATTCAAGTCGACGATGTTGAAGGGATGCAGATGACCAACGGTGGCTGGGATCTGAAAATGAAAAGTGCCGGTCACATCTTTCCATTTGTTGTCGAAGACGCGGATGATGTTATTGCGGATGTCGGCGGCAAAGAGGTGATTGCCTCCCGCTTTCTTGTAAACGTCCGTGTTGAAGGCGTTGTTCGTGAGAGCCGCTCCGCTAAAGACAGGGTTGGCTGCGTCCGGATGGTAGGAGGCCGTTTTAGAATAATCGATGATCAGGGGCGCGGCGCGCATGGCGCTCGCGGTATTGGCGCTCCAGGCATTGATGCAGCCGTCCTCTGTCACGAACACGAATTTTGCCGAGCCGGAAAAGCCATCCTTGATGGGCTCCGGAGGCACCGTCTTGCGGTTGTCCGCCGGGCCGGAGACATGAAATTCCTCCGGCTGTCCGGGAATATCGCTGGCGGAATTGTAGGCCTGGCCGGTCACGAAGGCGTAGCCGTGGTCGGTGAAACGAGGCTGGTCCAGTTCGACCAGTTTCAATCCATCCTGATGGAGCGGATTGCCCGGCACATCGCCAATGTATTCGGAGGAGGTCCCCGTTCTGGCATTGGAGACCCAGATATGGCCTCCGGCTCCCGGTGGCCGCAGCGCGATTCCCCAGGCATCGATCATGTTTTCATCGACGATTTGGGCATGATACTCGGCCTTGTTGGCGACGAGGTTGGTTTGCACGTAACCGCTGTCCTTGTTTCGTGCGAAAAGAATGGCGGGGGCCGTCGCCGCGAAGGCGAAAAAGAGGCTCAATCGAATCTTGTTCATAGAGTGAAACGAAAAGGTGGGGCCACCCCACTGGATGGCCCCACCGAAGCATTTTTCAAACCGATTGTTTACGGCGTCCCGTTGGTGGTGACGCTCAGGTTGTCGGTGATGCTGCCGGTCGCCGAGAACTGCAGCGTGACGGTGGCGGAAGCGCCCTGGGCCAGGCCCGAGGCCGAGACCAGGACGTAGGGATTTCCGTCGGTGGCGATGCCCGCCGAGTTGATCAGCGTCGCGCCGGAGGGCAGGCTGCTCACCTCGAGATAGACGGGGTTGGTGATGGCCGCGCTCAGCATATTGGTGACCGTCGCGGTCTGGACATACGTGTTCCCGCGGCGATTGAAGATGAATCCGCTCGGGGTGATGGTGACGGTCGGAATTCCCGTCGGAATAACCCCGGGTTGGAACAGATCCGACAGGTCGTAGGCTTGGCCCGATCCGTAGCCGGACGGCGGGGTTGCCGACTGCCCGGCGATGGGAGCCACGGCGGGCAGTGCCGAGACGGTGCCCACCAGATTTGCAGGCGTGCCATTGGACGGGTTCGCCGCGTCGTTCAGGAATCCGGTTTCCGTATTGGCGACCACCTGGAAGATCTTCTGCATCGTATTCACGTCCGAAGAGTGCGTGTAATTAAGGGTGCTGGCGTAGGCGTTTCCCTTGGCCAGCGGAGAGATCACGACTTCAAGCAGTGTGTGCGTGAAGTCGTTTTGATTGCTGCCCTCGGTCTCATCCGTCCAGAGGACGATCGCGCCGTTATTCTGGTACTGCGGGGAGGCCATGATTTGCGGGATGATGAGGGAAAGGAAGTTGTCCCCCTGGGCAATTTGGGCGAGATCGCCTGTATAATGCGTGCCGTTGTAGGTGAAGCCGCCGGTAAGCGCGGTGTGCATGTCGTTATACTGGTCCGGCGTGATGACATTGTACTGGGCGCACGTGCCGGCAGCCAGATCGCCGGCCAGATTCGGCAGCGGGGGGTAGTTGAGGGCTTCGGGGTTCGCGGGGAACGTCCCCGTGTTGGCCACAGTCAGGCTCGTCGTTCCGTTGGTGGCGGCGAAGAACAGGGAACCGGTGTGTTTGCACGCGAAATTCCATTGGTGGCTGCCGTTGTAAGGATTCGTGTAAGCTGCATTCGTGCCGCTGAAGCTGGCCAAGGGAACCGTCCACATGGACTGGGGAGCGGGGGTTGCCGTCGGGGTGCCGCCCAGGTTGGCATTGGTGCCGGTGGTATTAAGCTGATTGGTGCCTTCCGAGTACGATTTCCAGGTGACGCCGGCGGCCTGCAGCAGGCCGCAGAGATTCTGGGCGGAATAGGCGGGATTGGCCGCCAGAAAATTCTGAATCTGTTGCACGCTTTTACCGGAACCGTACGGATCGTTGTCATCCAGCTTGCTCAAATTCGAGCCGTTTTCCATCCAGACATAGTTTGGCTCGGAGGGATGGATGCTCGGGTTGGAGCCTGTGGCTGTGGCCAGGACATGGTGATAAGCTGCGCAATAGGACACTTGCGCGGCGTTCGGATTGCCCGGGGTGATGAGACTGTTCATGTAGGGAGCCGCTGGGCTGCCGTAAATTTGCGCTCCCCCGGAGGTTTCGCTCTCCGTGAAGTTGCGATTTTCGAGCAGAATATACCAGACGGTTCCAACGTGCTGGACGGTCACGACCGCACGGGCGGTGGTCAGCAGGAGACCGAATGCGCAGGCGGAGGCGATGGCAACCTTCCGGAGAAGGCCCTTGGAGGGCAGGTGGGTAAATGGGATGTTCATAATGTGATTATTTTTGATTTTGTAATTAAACGATTGGGAGTTTCAGACCGCCCCCAGCAGGCCGAACCGGCGGGCGCAGAAGACGAACATCAGACCAGCGCAGCCGAAGATGGCCGTCGTCGTGGCGGGTTCGGGTATCGTGGTATTACCGTCTGCTGAAGAGACGATCGCGTAAGTATTGACGTTGCTGATGGTGTTCGAAGTGCTGAGGTTGAGGGTCACCAGGCTCGCCGTGTCAGGCGCGGTGGTATAAACCGGTGCAGGGAAACCCAGCGAGCTGTCGAAAATGCTGACAGCAAATTCGGTCGGGATTCCCACGTCCGGACCGGTCTCGGTGACCGTCGCATTGAACTTGATGTCGGTGACGCCGGATGAAAATTGCTGGTAAAGTTCCGAGAACGTATGGGAGGAGCTCGCGGTGAGCGACACGGTGCTGCCGAGGTTGCCTGAGGCCATGCCGGTGATCACGGGCGAACCCAGCGCGGTCCCGCCCGTGAGCGAGAAGCCGGAAAGTGTCGCGGTGTTCGAGGCCAGCGCGGAATTTCCGTAGGACAAGGTGAAGTCGAGGTAAAAGGGCGCATTGGCGCCGTCCAGGGCGCTCAAGGACGCTGTATTCAGGTCGACGGCGAAGGTTAGTGACTGCGCCCGCAGGGCGGACGCGCTGAGCAGCGCGATCGCCGAGGCGAGGAGCAAGAGGCTGTTTTTAAGTGCAGTGTTCATGATGGTATGGTTCGCGAAGGAAGCGGGATTCGCGCAATGGTTGGATGGGAAGAGGGTGGCTTCACAAGGCATCCGATTCTATTGCGTTTAATATGCATTTAAGATGACAAACGCGTGACTATTAAGTGAATGACCGGCGACGAATGAATGTTACAGGATGGCGACAAAACGAAGACCGATCCGCCATTGATGGGGCGGGCGCTTGAAGAAGACGCGGCTCAGAGGTTCAACCCATGATGGACGATCCGCTGATTTTTTTCAGGGACACGCCGCTTGGCTAATGTGACGACTGACACCAAGAGAGCTCTTGAAAAGATGGATAGCGGAATTTTTCTGTGACCTCTCCGGAGGCTTTTCCCTGGCTCCGCCTATGTTATCAGGCAGACCCAGTTCATCTGCCACCGCGGCCGAGGCCCGCCAGACGCAATGCGTCCAAATCACGACCATTCTCGCCGCATTAGCCGGATGTGATGTAGCGCTGAAAATTGAATGGGCCGCTCTCTCCGAGCCCGTAAAAGCCAAACCCGCGAGTTAGATTGTCAGGCCCCAGGCCTATTCTAACACATCGTTTGTCAGGACCAACACCAACAGCGTCAGTCCTGACACATTGCCTTGTCAGAAAACAACAAACCGTGCCGCTCAAATCGCGAGCTGCGGGCGCGTCGGCTCGGGCCAGTCGATATGAAAGAATTTTCCGCGTGGCTTATCCGTGCGCTCATAGGTATGGGCGCCGAAATAATCGCGCTGGGCCTGGAGCAGATTGGCGGGCAGGCGGGCCGAGCGGTAGCCGTCGTAGTAGGCGAGGGCGGAGCTGAAGGTCGGCACCGGCACGCCGCATTCCGCGGCGAGGGCGATGACTTTGCGCCAGTTGACCTGTGCTTTCTTGAAGGTCTTGTTGAAATACGGGTCGAGCAGGAGGTTCGCCAGGTCGGGCTTGCGCGCGTAAGCTTCGGTGATTTTCTGCAGGAAAGCGGCGCGGATGATGCAACCGCCACGCCAGATCTGCGCGATTTCGCCGAAATTCAGCTTCCAGTTGTATTCCTTCTGTGCCTCGCGCATGAGCTGGAAGCCCTGCGCATAACTGCAAATTTTCGAGCAGTAGAGTGCGTCGTGGATGGCGGTGATGAGCGCCTTTTTCGAGCCGCGGTATTTTTTCGACGGGCCTTTCAGAATCTTTGACGCGGCCACGCGTTCCTCCTTCACGGCGCTGAGGCAGCGGGCGAACACGGCCTCGGCGACGGTCGGCGCGGGCACGCCCATGTCGAGGGCGTTGGTCGAGGTCCATTTGCCGGTGCCTTTCTGGCCGGCGGCATCGAGCACGATATCCACAAAAGGCTTTTTCGTGACAGGATCTTTCTGCTGCAGGATGTCCGTGGTGATTTCGATCAGGAAGCTGTCGAGGATGCCCTTGTTCCACTCCGCGAAGATCGCGCTCATCTCGGCGGGCTTGAGGCCGAGCAGTCCGCGCATGAGCGCGTAGGCCTCGGTGATCATCTGCATGTCGCCGTACTCGATGCCGTTGTGGACCATCTTGACGTAATGGCCGGCGCCATTGGGCCCGATGTAAGTGGTGCAAGGCACGCCCCCCTTGATGGGCTGGCCGGGTTGGGCGCCGGTGAGCGGCTTGCCGGTCTTGGCGTCGACTTTCGCTGCAACGGCCTCCCAGATGGGCTTCAATTCCAGCCAGGCTTCGAATTCGCCGCCGGGCATGAGGGAGGGGCCGAAACGCGCGCCCTCCTCGCCGCCGGAGACGCCGCTGCCGATGAAGCGGAGGCCTTTTTCGCGCAGGGCCTTTTCACGGCGGATGGTGTCGAGCCAGAGGGCATTGCCACCGTCGATGACGATGTCACCCGGCTCGAGCAGCGGCACCAGGCCGTCGATGACGGCGTCGGTGGCTTTGCCAGCCTGCACGAGGATGATCATCTTGCGCGGCTTGGCCAGCGACTGGACAAACTCCTCGAGCGTTTTGGTGCCGACCACTCCGCCGGGAGTGCGGGTGTTTTCGGCGACAAATTTGTCCGTTTTCTCGGTCGTACGGTTGTAAACCGAGATTTGGAAGCCGTGGTCGGCGATGTTAAGGGCAAGGTTTTGGCCCATGACGGCGAGACCGATGAGCCCGATGTCAGAATACGATTTCGGCATAGCGAACTGCTAGTTGGCCACAAAATGTGCCGAAAAACCACCCCAAAACCACCTTTCCGTACAGAATTTCAGTATACGTGTGACGGCGGTGGCGCCGGCTTCTTTGGCGGACTCTTTTCGCCGGGCTCCTGCTGCTGGGTCGCCCCGTAGGATCCCGCGGCGGGGAAAAAAGGGGCGATTTTGTCAACCAAGGGAGTGAGAAAAGCCGGTTCATTGCGGTGGTAAATCCACGAAAAAATCAGGAGCGCGCAAAACATAAAGCCCCCGATGCCGAGGAGTACCTTGTTGACGCCCGCTATCCAGCGGAGCACGAACACAAGTACGATGAAGGCGAGGATACCGAGCCCGACCTTCAGCCACACGTCGAGCGGCACCTGCTTGATCTTATCGAGTGTATTGGCGGCAAGGAAAAGCATGGGCGTACCTTGCCACGCCACGGCCGCCAAGACCAGATGTTTTCGGCGCGCAGGGCCGTTTAGCGGATTTTTTGAAGAGCCGGAATTTTCAATGCCGCGGCGGGGAATCCGCGGCAAATTCACCCTGCGTGGCGCAGTTAATCCACGCATGCGTGCCGCCGGCGTAGTGCTCCTTTTTCCAGATCGGCACGCGCGCCTTGGCCTCGTCGATGATGTAACGGCAGGCGTCGAAGGCTGCTGCGCGATGTTCGGCCGTCACGCCGATCCAGACCGCGAGCTCGCCGATGGAGAGCCGCCCGGTGCGGTGGCGGCAAAGCGCGTTGACGACGGGGAATTTCCCCCGCGCCTCGGCGAGAATGCGCGCGCCTTCTTTTTCCGCGAGCGGGGCAAATGCCTCGTATTCAAGGACTATTACCGGTCGGCCTTCATTGTGATCGCGCACCCAGCCCTCGAAGGTCACGAGCGCGCCCGCGTGTGGGTGGGCGAGATCACGACGCAGCAAATCAACATCGAATGGATCCGGTGAAAGCTTGAACATGGGGCATCAGCCTCCGGCCACGGGCGGGATGAAAACCAATGTGTCACCCTCGCAGAGCGGCGCGTCCCACGGGACGAATTCGCCATTCACGGCGACGCGCAGCCGCTCCGCCGGCAGAGTGAAGCGATGCCGGGTGCGCAATTCCCCGTAAAGGCCGGCCGGCGTGGCCGCGGCGGTCGCGAGGGTTTCTTCGGATTGCCCGCGCTGCTCGCGCAGCAGCGCGAAATACTGCACGCGCATGGTCTTCACGGCGCCCGGTAGTCGTGCTTGCCCCCGGTTTTTCCGAGCAGGCGCACGCGTTTTATTTCGATGCCATGGCTGACCGACTTGCCCATGTCGTAAAGCGCCAGCGCGGCGGTGGTCACGCCGGTGAGCGCCTCCATCTCGACACCGGTTTTTGCGTGTGTCTCCACGTGGCAATGGATCACGAGCTCGCCGCCGTCGGCGGACGGTTCGATTTCGATTTTGCAGTTCTCGATCGGCAGCGGGTGGCAGAGCGGAATGAGTTCGCTCGTCTTTTTTACGCCCATCACCCCCGCGAGAATCGCCGTCTGGAAAAGCGGACCCTTCGGGCTTTGAATCTCACCCTCATGCAGCAGCGCGGCGAGGGCGGACGGGAGTGCGACGATGGCGACGGCATGCGCGGTGCGGTGCGTCACCGGTTTGTCGGCGACCCCGGCCATTTGCGGGCGGTTCTGCGCGTCGAGATGGGAGAACATGGGAGGAAAGATTCACGCAAAGGCGCCAGGGCGCAAAGAATTTTGTGCAACCGTGCCGGGCGGAAATGGCTGGTTATATCCACGCCCAGAACCGTGCCAGCGTGCCCGCGGGAAACTCATCCTGCCCGGCGGGCAGCTCGACAAAGCCGTCCGTGCCGACCAGCCCGGCGAAATCGCCCGACGTATTGACCGCAGCGGGTTCGGCTTGCAGCTCGGCGGCGGGGCCGCTGCGGAGCCTGACCGGGAGAAAATAGGCGAGCGGCGGCTTGAACGTCACGGCGGTGGTCAATGCGGCCACGCGTGCCGTCGCGGGCGCGGTGCCCGCGGCGTGGGCGAGCGCAGGCAATACATAGCGATGCAGGCAGGTATAGCTGGAGACGGGATTGCCGGGCAGGGCGAAGACCGGCTGCAGGCGGGGGCTGAGGCCAAACCAGAACGGCTTGCCTGGGCGTTGCGCGACACCATGGAATTTCTTTTGTACGCCGAGATCGGCCAGCACGCCGGGCAGGAAGTCGAACTTCCCCTTGGACACGCCGCCGGCGAGCAGCACGACGTCAAACTCGGAAAGGATGTGCCATAGCGCGTGCTCGATTTCATCGCGCATGTCGCGCAAATGGAAGCGCTCCACGCGCGGCCAGCCGGCGGCCTGGAGCGCGGCGCGCAGCGCATAGTCGTTGCTGCGGCGGATCTGGTGCGGCCCGACGTCTGCGCCCACGTCCACGAGTTCGTCTCCGGTCGCGATGACGGCGATCTTCGGCCGCGCACTGACGATAAGCGTGGTGCGGCCGCACGCGGCGGCGACGGCGACCTCGCGGCCGGTGAGGCGCGTCCCCGGGGCCACGATGACGGTGGCTGCCGGATAGTCCGTGCCGCGGCGGTGCACGGCGTGGCCGGCCATGAGTTTTGCCCCGTCGGAAATTTTTATGATGGCTCCGTCGCGGGTTGTATCCTCGTAAGGCACGACACAATCCGCGCCCTCGGGTAATGCGGCGCCTGTGGCGATCTCGATGCAGGCGCCGTCATCCGCGAGCCTTTGCGGAATCATGCCTGCGGCCTGCAGGCCCACGACGCGGAAGGAGCGTGCGCCCGCGGACCAGGCGGCGGAACGCAACGCGTAACCGTCGAGCATCACGCGGTCGAAGGGCGGCAGGTCGCGGTCGGCGCGTACCCCGGCCTGCAGCACACGGCCATGCGCCTCGGCCAGCGGTACATCCTCGGTCGGCAGACGCGCGACACTGGCGAAGATGAGCGCTTCGGCTTCGGCGGGGGTGATCATGATGGGATGAATTCAATGCAAAGGCGTGAAGCCGCCAAGCTGAGAAGTGTTTTGCGCTCGCGCCTGAGGCCTTTGCGTCTCTGCGTCTTTGCGGTAATTTTATCACATGCCCGCCGTCCGCGATCAATTCAACCGTCCGCTGCGCGACTTGCGCATATCGCTGACCGACCGTTGCAATTTCCGCTGTCCGTACTGCATGCCGGCGGAAAAATTCGGCCCCGGTCATGCTTTTTTGCATGATGCGCAGCTTATGACGCCTGGCGAGCTGGTGCGGCTGGCGCGGGTGTTTGTCGCGCTCGGGGTGGAAAAAATCCGCCTGACCGGCGGCGAGCCGCTCCTGCGGGCCGATGGGCCGGAGATCGTGCGTGCGCTCAAGCAGGAGGTGCGTGTGCCCGAGATCGCTTTGACGACCAACGGCTGGCTTCTGGAAAAATTTGCGCCCGCCCTGCGCGAGGCCGGTCTCGACCGGCTTAACGTCAGCGTCGATTCGCTCGACCCCACCGTCTTTGCCCGTCTCAACGGCCGCGAACTGGACAAGGAACGCGTGCTGCGCGGCATTGACGCGGCCGTGGCGGCCGGCCTGCCGGTCAAGATCAACTGCGTCGTCCAGCGCGGAGTGAATGATGGCGGGATCCTCGACCTTTGCGCCTATTTCCGCGAGCGCGGTCTGACGCTGCGCTTCATCGAATTCATGGACGTGGGCCACACCAACGGCTGGCGGCCGGATCTGGTCGTGCCGGCGCGCGAAATCGTGAAAAAGATCTCCGCCGTCTGGCCGCTCGAGCCGCTCGCGCCCGCTTATCGCGGCGAAGTGGCGGCGCGCTACCGCTATGCCGACGGCCGCGGCGAGATCGGACTCATCAGCTCAGTGACGGAGCCTTTTTGCCGCGACTGCCATCGGGCGCGTCTTTCGGCCGACGGCAAACTCTACACCTGTCTCTTCACGGCACTCGGCTGGGACGTGCTCGGCGCATTGCGGGCGGGGGCGGACGATGCCGGGCTGGAAAATTATCTCGCGCGCGTGTGGGGCGGCCGCCTCGACCGCTACAGCGATGAACGGGCCGAACTCCGTGCCGCCGGTGCGTCGCGCGAAAAAGTCGAGATGAGTTATATCGGCGGGTGAAACGAGGCCGCCTGGCGACGGGTTTTGCCAGACTGGGCGCTCGACACCCATCGGTTGACCGGGTAGGCATGCCGCATGAAAACAAAGTGGCTGCAAAGGAGTGCGGCGTTGTTGGCATTGCTGGCGTTAGGCCTGCACGCTTGGGCCGACGACAGCGTCAGCTGGCAAACCTTCACCGATCCGGAAAAGCGATTTTCCATTTTGATGCCCGGCAAACCTGAGCAACAGGACGAGACCAAGCCCGGCTATGTTTCGCACACCTACATAACGAAGGAGAACACCAATCTCTACCTCGTGGGTGTCACCCTTTATGATCCCGCGGTTTACGATCCCTCGGCGAAACCCGAAGGGGTCGAGGCGGAACTGGCGGCCGACCGCGACAACTTCAACAAAGCGGTCAACGCCCACGGCTCAAGCGGACAACGGCGGAAATTTGACGGCTATCCGGCGCTCGAATTCACGTCGGCCAGTCCCCAGGCCAATTTCTCCGGGCTCATTGTTCTGGCCGGACCCCACTGCTACATGGCGGTGGCCGCCTATCATACGGCCGAAGTGCCGGCCGAAGCGACCCGGTTCTTTCAGTCCTGCAAATTGATTTCTCCCTGACGCATCCGGCCCGGTTGCGCCGCGGGATTCGGCGGTGGAAAAAATTCCGATCAATTGAAATCCACCAGTTCGACGTCGAAAATGAGCGTGGCCCGGGGCGGAATTTTTGGCGGCCGGCCGGCTGCACCATAGGCCAGCCAGTAGGGAATGATGAGCGTGCGTTTTTCGCCCTTTTTCATGAGGAGAACGGCTTCGTCCCAGCCCTTGATGACCTTGCCGGTTCCGACCCGGAAGACAAACGGGCTGCCATGCGCATCGCTGCTGTCGACGGGCGTGCCGTCGAGTAACTGGCCGGCGTAACGCACGACGACCTGCTGACCGGTGTGCGGTCGGTCAGCGCCAGTGCCGGGCGCGCGCAGGACGTAGCGCAGGCCGGAGGGCAGCAAGCGGGCGGTGGGAAAGGTTTTTTCAAGCATGAGCTCGTCGGCCGTGCTCAGCTCGGGTGTGTCCTCGGACGCAAGGGCCGCGCGCATGGAAGCGTTGAGCGGTTCGCCGGGATTTTTTCGGGCGAGCAGGCCCGAGCGCACGACCAGCGCGATGGTGAGCAGCACGACGCCGAGCAGAAGCAAATAAAGAAAGTTGCGGAGCGGAGCGGGAGGCATGACCCGCCTGACGTGGCATCAAACGCGGCCAAACGCAACCGTGCACCCCGCGAAAGAAATTTGCCAAAGGCGCGAAGCTGTTGTGCTGTGCGCGCGTGAATGCCGCCGAGAATCCACCGCCGCCCGCCATCGATGTGCGCGGCCTCGTCAAGCGTTACGGGACGGTGGAGGCGCTCAAGGGCATCGACCTGGTGGTGCGACCGGGTGAGATGTTTGCGCTGCTCGGGCCGAACGGCGCGGGCAAGACCACGCTGTTTTCCGTGCTGGCCACGCTGCGCACGCCGACGGCGGGCAGCGCGCGGGTGCTCGGGCGCGATGTCGTGACCGAACGCGACGCGGTGCGCGCGCAGATGGGCATCGTGTTCCAGGAGCCGGCCATCGAGCAGCGGCTTTCGGGCCGCGACAACCTGCTGCTGATGGGCCTGCTTTACGGGTTAAGCGGTTCGGCGGCCCGGCACCGCGCCGCGGAAGTGCTCGGCGCGCTTGGGCTCACCGAAGCGGCGGACCGGCCGGCGAGAAATATTTCCGGCGGCCAGCGCCGCAAGCTCGAGCTGGCGCGCGCGCTGGTGACAGATCCGAAGATTTTGTTTCTCGACGAAGCCACGCTCGGGCTCGACGTGGACGCGCGGCGTGGCTTCTGGACGCAGGTGCGGGCGCTGGCGGCGGCCGGCCGCACGGTATTTTTTACCACGCACTACATGGAGGAGGCCGAGGTGGCCGACCGCATCGCGCTCATCGCGGAGGGGAAAATCCTGGCGCTCGACACGCCGCGCGCGCTGAAGGCGCGGCTGGGCGGCGGGGTGGTGAAACTGAAAACCGAGGACGACGCGCGGGCCCGCACGTGGCTGGTGGAGCACGGCTACGCCCCCGAGGCCGGCGGCCGGGAGTTGATGCTGGTGCAGGCCGATCCGGCGGCGGTGTTGCCTGCGTTGTTGCGCGAACTGCCGGTGAAGGTGCTGCGGGCCGAGGTGCACGAGCCGAGCCTCGAGGACGTATTTCTCAAGTTCACCGGCAAAGATCTCGGTAGCGATGCGTCGGCGGTGTCTCCACGGGGCGGCCCGAACGGGGGAGGCTGGCCGTGAGGCACGGAATTTTTGCCATCCTCGTTCTGGATATGAAACGGTTCTGGCTCGACCGGGCGCGGCTTTTTGCGGGTCTGGCGCAGCCGTTACTTTATCTTTTTGTGCTGGGCGCCGGTCTTGGCGCGAGTTCGCGCATGGGCGGGGGCAATTACCGGCCGTATATTTTTCCGGGCGTGATGGGCCTGTCGATGCTGTTCACGGCGACCTTTGCGGCCATTACGATCGTGTTCGACCGGCAGATCGGCTTTTTCAAGGCCGTGCTGGTCGCGCCCGTGCCGCGGCCGGCCATCGCGCTGGGCAAAATCATCGCCGGCGCGCTACAGGCGCTCGCGCAGGGGGTGGTGCTGCTGTTTTTCGCGCCGCTGGCGGGCGTGCCGCTGGGCTGGAACATTTTTGCGCTGCTGGGCGCCATGGTCATGGCGGCCATGACGTTTTCCGCGCTGGGCGTCGCCGTCGCGTCGCGATTCACCTCAGTCACGGTGTTTCCGATCGTGAGCAACGCCGTGCTATTGCCGATGTTTTTTCTCTCCGGCGCGTTGTACCCGCTGGCCATGGCGCCGCACTGGATCCAGCTGGCGGCGTACCTTGACCCGGTGGCCTATGCGGTGGATTTGATGCGCGGCGCGCTGATCGGGCAATTTTTCATGTGGCCGGTGCTTTCGCTGATGGTGCTGGCGGCGGTCACCCTGACGCTGACCTGGTCATGCGTGCGCATTTTCAACCGCGGCGAGGACACCGACCTCGGGCCGACGAAGTTCACCTGGCGGCGGTGATGCGGAAAAACTCTCGCCGGCCCGAATTCCCGAAGCGGGTGGCTCAGGCCAGAAACGAGCAGATGTATTCGCAGAGGCCGCCGGGGACTGCGATAGTGAAGCCGCTTTTGCCGGGCACATCGAAGCTCTGGCCGGTGGCGTAATCCTTCACGGCGGTCTGGCCGTCGAGCGTGACACGGCAGGCGCCAGCGACGATTTCCATGCGCTCGGGCGCGTCGGTGCCGAAGTGATACGAGCCGGGGTAGATGAGCCCGAGGGTCTTTTTGGTGCCGTCGGGGAAGAGCACCGAGTGGCTGACGACTTTGCCGTCGAAATAAACGTTGGCCTTGGTCACGACGGTGACGCCGGCGAATTTTTCAGGAAGATTCGGCATGGGGCAAAGGTGGCGGGCGGCGCGCGGCGGGGGCAAGTTCGATTTTGCCTAGACCCTGTGCGGCGGCCCGCCGAGACTGCGGGCGTGCTGCTCCTGAGCGTCCTGGCCCCCACCTTCCTGATGATCGCGTTCGGCGCGGTGTTGCGGCGGAGTGGGTTTGTCTCGCCGGAATTTCTGCGCGAAGGCAATCGCGTGGTGTATTGGTTCGGGCTGCCGGCGCTCTTGTTCAACGAGCTGGCCTCGTCTTCGTTTGCGGTCGGGCCGGCGAAGCAGATGTTCAGCGCGATGCTTGCGGCCACGGTGATTTTGATCGTGGCCAGCTATGTGATCGCCTGGTCGCTGCGCTTGCCGGCGGCGTCCACGGGGACATTCGTGCAGGGGGCGTTTCGCGGGAACCTGGCCTTCGTGGGCCTGCCAATCATTTATTCGCTGCCGGACGCGCCGTACGTCAACGGCCTATCGGTGCGGGCGGTGACGGTGATGACGATCGGGCCGATGATGGTGGTTTATAACGTCGTGGGCATCGTGGTATTGCTGGCGAGCCAGCTCGATGTCCGCCGGTTGACCGCGAAATATTTGCTGCGGCAGATCGTGACCACGCCGCCGCTGCTGGCGGTAGTGGCGGGCCTGGCCTATGCGGCGACCGGCTGGCCCTGGCCGAAGGTGCTGCACGACACGTTTGATGCCCTGTCGGAACTGGCCCTGCCGCTGGCCTTGCTGGGCATCGGCGGCGCGATGGTGAGCACGCCTTTTGGCGGCGTGTGGCGCGCGCCCCTGTCGGCGGCTCTGCTGAAAACGGTGGCAGCCCCTTTGCTGGGCTGGTTATGCGGCCACTGGCTGGGGCTGGGCGCGCTGGAATTGAAACTGGTGATGGTGCTGCTGGCGACCCCGACGGCGGTGATCAGCTACACCAAGGTCGTCGAACTGGAGGGCTCGCCGGCGCTGGCGTCGGGCAGCATCGTCTTCAGCACATTGCTGTCGATCGCCGCGCTGGCGGTGATTCTGGCGACGTTTTGAAACGGCCCGTCCGGCTCAGGGAATTTTCAGCTCCATGCCGATGCGGAGGCTTTTGTCGTCGTGCAGCTTGTCGTGGTTGGCGGCGAGAATCTCCGGCCACCGCGAGGAGCTGCCATAATATTGTTTGGAAATCTTTGCGAGCGTGTCACCGGAGACGACCTTGTAGGTGCGTGGACCGGCATCGGGCTGGGGCGTGGCCGCGGTGGCAGGGGCGGCAGGAGGTGGCACGGGAACTGGCGTCGGTGCGAGGTGCGACGACGCGGGTGCAGGGGCGGGGCTGGCCGTTGAATTTAGCGCGAGATGGGTCTTCAGGTCCGAGTTTTCGGAAGCCAGCTGGGCGACGAGATTCTGCGTCTGGCGGAGCTGGTCGCGGACGGCGGCGAGTTCGTTGGCGGCGGCTGAGGCCGAGGCGGTGGCCGCTGCGGCCTTGGGCGTGAGATCCGCGACCTGGCCCTTGGCGTCGTCGAGCTGCGCGCCGAGGGCGGTCTTCTCGTCGGTGGCCTTGGCCAGCGCATCCTTGAGCTGGTCGTTTTCCTCCGAAAGCAGCGTATAGGAGTGGAGGGACGTGTTCAGTTTGTCCTCGGCGTCCGCGACCTGCTTTTTGAGATCGTCGAGTTCGGATGAATCGGCGGCGGGCGCAGGCGCGGCGACGACGTCAGTTTGGGAAGGCGCTGATTTTTGCGCGGCTTCGAGATCGGCCAGCTTTTGATTTTGCACGGCAAGGTCGTGCTGGGCGGCCTCGAGCTGCGCCGCGAGTGAGCTTTTTTCGTCGGAAGACTTGAGCAGGTCGGCGGCGAGCTTGTCGCGGTCAGCGTTGGCCGCGGTCAGGGAGGCTGTATCGGAGGTGGCGGCGGACTTGCGGAGGTCGTCGAGGGATTTTTGCGCGCTGGTGAGCTGGGCTTTCAGGTCATCGAGCGCCTTGTTCTTCGTGTCGAGATCGGCCTGGGTGGCCTCGGCTTTTTGATTGGCGGCGGCGACCTGGGCCAGGGCGCTGTTTTTGAGCTGGTCGTTTTCCTTCCACGCGAGGGCGAGCTCGGAGCTCAGTTTTTTGTTCTGCTCGCGCAGGTCGGCCAGCGCAGCGGTGTCAGCCGCGGGAGCGGCCGAGACCTTCTCATCGGCGGCCACGGGTGCGCGAGTGATGACCGGAGCATCCGTCTGGGCATGCACCGTGACGGCGAAAAGGATGGCGAACGCAAGGGCGAGGATGGATTTCATGGCGCGTTTTGAGAGGGGAGGCTAGGGCGCGTTGCGGGCAAACTCAATCATAAGTCGCGCATGGGGCTGGATTTGACGGGTTGTTGACCGGGGCTGCAAACGCGTCGGCGGGCATCGATTCCGGCGTATCCAGCAAAATGAGACGGCGCGTCCGGTTGATGAAGCCGCCAGGCTAATGGGACCAGTTTTTTGCACGCTCGACCGCTCGGCGCCAGTTGGACTGGAGTTCTTTCATGTCTGCCGCCGGGGCCCTCGGGCCAAAGACGCGGTCGCGCTGCCACAGCGCGGCGAGTTCGCCGCGGCTTTTCCAAAAACCGATGGCGAGGCCGGCCAGGTAGGCGGCGCCGAGTGCGGTCGTCTCGGTCGTGCGCGGGCGGGTGACGGACACGCGCAGGAGGTCGCTTTGGAATTGCATGAGCGCGTTGTTTGCCGTGGCGCCGCCGTCGACGCGGAGTTCGCGCAGGTGCAGTCCGGCGTCGGCCTCCATCGCGGCAAGCAGGTCGGCGCTTTGATAGGCGATGCTTTCCAGCGCGGCCCGGGCCAGATGTGCGGCGGTCGTCCCCCGGGTGAGGCCGACAATGGCACCGCGGGCGGAGGCGTCCCAATGCGGCGCGCCAAGTCCGGCGAAAGCGGGCACGAGATACACGCCGCCATTGTCGGCTGCGCGGGCGGCGAGTTTCTCGACGTCAGAGGATTTTTTAATGAGGCCGAGTCCGTCGCGCAGCCATTGCACCACCGCGCCGCCGATGAAGACGCTGCCTTCGAGCGCGTATTCGAGCGGAGCGTCCGGGCCGAGGCGCCAGGCGATGGTGGTGAGAAGATGGTTTTTTGAGGCGACGGGCTTTTGGCCGGTATGCAGGAGGAGGAAGCAACCGGTGCCATAGGTATTTTTGGCGAGGCCGGGACGGAAACAAGCCTGGCCGAAAAGCGCGGCCTGCTGGTCGCCCGCGACCCCGGCGATGGGCACGCCACGCAATGCGGGAATGGTTTCGACCTCGCCGTAAATTTCGCTGCTGGCGCGCACCTCCGGCAGCACGGCGCGCGGGATGCGCAGGATTTTCAGCAGCCGGTCGTCCCACGTGCCGGTGCGGAGGTTGAGCAGGAGGGTGCGCGAAGCATTCGAAACGTCGGTGGCGTGGACGCGGCCGCCGGTGAGCTGCCAGATCAACCACGTGTCCACGGTGCCGAAAGCGAGCTCGCCGCGCTCAGCGCGGCGGCGTGCGCCGTGGATGTGATCGAGCAGCCAGGCGAGTTTGGTGCCGCTGAAATAGGGATCGAGCACGAGGCCAGTGCGCGCGCGGAAGAGGGGCTCAAGTTTTTTTCGCTTTAAATCCTCGCAGAGCGGCGCAGTGCGGCGGTCCTGCCAGACGATGGCGGGGGCCAGCGGGCGGCCGGTGGCGCGTTCCCAGAGCAGCGTGGTCTCGCGCTGGTTGGTGAGGCCGAGGGCGGCGAAATCTCGCCGGGCGAGGCCGGCGCGACGAACAGCGAGCTCGGCCGTGCGGCGCGTGCTTTCCCACAAGTCGCGCGGATCGTGCTCGACCCAGCCGGGCCGCGGAAAATGTTGCGCAAATTCCTGTTGTGCGAGCGCGCGGGGCCGGCCGCGACGGTCAAAGACAAGCGCACGCGAGGAGGTGGTTCCTTGGTCGAGTGCCAGGACGAAACGGGGCATGGGGACAAAGTAACGTGCGGGCTGCATCGCGCCAAGCCGCAACCGCCTGCAGCGCCAAGGCGTTAACTTGAGTGAAACCTTGCGAAAAGGGTGCGGTCTCACACCTTAGTCTCAAACTCACCTCAGCCATGAAAATGCCTGTTTACCTTGTCCTTGGCCTGCTCGTACTGGCGCCTGCCCGTGCGCAGATTTTTGGCTCGAGTGCGGCCGATGGCGTGCTGCTCGGCGGCTTGGCAGGCGGCATCATTGGCCACAACGATCACAATCAGACCGGTCGTGGCATCGCCATTGGCGCGGCGTCCGGGCTGATCCTTGGTTCCATTGCCGACCAGGCGCGCTACAATTCTTATCAGGCGACGCAGGTGCCGGCGCCAAGCTACTACGTGTATCGCCAGGCCCCGGCCTATTATTATTCGGGCTACACGGATACCAGTTATGGCTATGCCCGGCCCAACTATGCTGGATCCGGGCTGCTGCTCGGCGGCCTCGCGGGTGGCATCATCGGATACAACAATCACAATCAGACCGGCCGCGGCATTCTCATAGGGGCCGCATCCGGCTGGCTGCTCGGCTCCATCTTCGATCAGGCGGCTCGTGAGCGTGAGGCCACCGCCGTACAGCAGACGGTGGTCGTCCCGGCCGCCGCTGAGCCGGCCGCGCCCCAGCAGAATCCGCCGCCGGCCGCCGCCCCGCCTGCCGTCAACAACAGCCCGCCCTCGCAGATGAGCGGCGCCAACAGCCTTTTTGGCCGCAACTGACACGAGCCATTGAAAACTCCGCGCGCAACCGCCAGCTGGCGCCGTGCGGAAAAACTTTCCGCACCATGAAAATCACCCATCGATTCCTCGCTCTCTCCAGTCTCGCCGCCACCGCGGCGTTTTTCGCCGGCTGCGCCAGCCAGGGCGTCCAGAACCCGTCCGGCGTGCCCGTCACGCAGATGAACGCCGATGAGCAGGGCTTTGTCGCCGGCACCGGCGTCGAGTCGCAGGACCTTGTGACCGTCACCGACAAGATGGCGCGCAGCATCCTCGGCACACCGGCCATCGCCAATGCCGTTACGCCGCCGCGCATCGTCATCGATCCGGTCGAGAACGCCACGCGTTTCCCGATCGACAAAAGCCTCTTCTCCGACCGCATCCGCATCATGCTCAATTCAAAGGCCTCCGGCCGGGTCGTCTTCCTCGCCCGCGACCGCATGAAGGCGCTGGAGCACGAGCGCGATTTGAAGCAGTCGGGGCAGGTCACGTCGAGTTACGATCCGAACCCCGTCGCCTTCAAAGGCGCGGATTATTTTCTCACCGGCAAGCTCGGGGGCCTGACGACCAAGACCTCGGCCGGCACGAGCGATTATATCCTCTACAGTTTCCAGCTCATCGACGCGCGCACGAGCGAAATTGTCTGGGAAGACTCGGCTGAAATCAAAAAACAAGGCCTCGAAGACGCGGCTTACCGCTGATCGCGCCGCGCGCTGCCGCGCCCCCCGCGTCTTATGGCTCAGAGGAAACATGAACCCAGGGGCCGACTCACGCTGCCGCCTTTTTTCCGCTGCGGTGTGGTCGTGTTGCTTATGCTGGCCGCCTTCGACTTGCTGACGGGCTGCATGAGCGAAGGCCCGCCGCGCGTGTCCATCGCCTACACCGGCGACCCGATCGTCGACGGCAATGCCGAGCTCGCTGCGGCGCCGGCGAAGGACCGCGTGCTGTGGGACGACCGCATCGCCGCCACAGCGATGCGCATCGGCAACTTCGACGAAGCCAAGGCCAAGCTCGACGATGCCATC